>Ga0116231_10002902_pt1 | contig 35786 bp, 23 predicted proteins | sample S1TSphgellanicum_2_FD_89695 | JGI IMG/M metagenome (GOLD analysis project Ga0116231, IMG submission 89695) | Host-associated microbial communities from peat moss isolated from Minnesota, USA - S1T2_Fd - Sphagnum magellanicum MG | ecosystem: Host-associated > Plants > Peat moss > Unclassified...
GATTATAGGATATTTTTAATAATTATGATTACTTAATGAAAATATGATTTTAATATTATTATCTAGCTTAAATTAATAATTAGCTTATGATGTTTATATACATGTAGGTTAATTAATGTAGCCTATTTACACCAATATTTTAACATGAATAATAAAATTTAAATATATAATACCTATTGAGTACATATATATGATTTATTATCATTATAATTATAATAAACGTTTAATTAATAATTATGATTATTTAGAATAATATTTAATAATATCATATTAATTTATATTGAATAATTTTTTAAAATCAAATTTACATTTTCTAAAAAAAATTCCAAAATAAATAAAATCAAACATATTTAAACCATGGTGTAGTTTAACTTAATTTAATTTAACATAATTTAATTTAGCTTAACTTAATTTAACCATTGTTAATTTTAGCCTAATTTAATTTAGCCATAAATATTATAGCTTAACTTAATTTAACCATAATTAGTTTGGCTTAACTTAATTTAACCATATTTATTTTAATTTAATTTAATTTAGCTTAATATAGTTTAGCCTAACTTGATTTAACCATAATCAGTTTAGTTTAATTTAGCCATGGTTAATTAAACTTGATTTCATTTAACTTAATTGATACTAGCCATAATTAATTTAACCTAATTTATTTTAGTCATGGTTATTTTAACCTAGGTTAGTTTAGGCTAACCTAAGTTAGCATGGGGTTAACCTTAGTATTAGAGGTACATAATGTTATTATATATAACCTATGTAGATATATTAAGTATAGTAATTTAAGTATGTAAAAGTTTAGATTATTATTTTTATGACACATGTCCATGTTGTACACATTTAGTTGCATGTTAGTTGCACACACAACCATATGGCCCAAAAATTATACAATACCAAATTTGTAATTCCAAACATGACCAAGATAGTTGCAAATGACAACTGGTTGCATGCCAATTACATAGTGATTGGTTGTAAATGACAAACCACTGTTGAGTATTATTGTGTATAGTCCTTTGAAACACTACATGTAACACATTAAAATTACCTTATGTTTATTCCATGAGCAAAAAAATGATAATGAGATTTATTTAACACTTGCACATGATAATATTTAGGTCCATGTGACATCTAAAAGACACCCTACCTATTGCAATTTCAAAGGTAAAACAACTTGGGGTATGTAACGAATGTTGTACATGTAACAATTGAAGTTGAAGTAGCTTCCATACAAAACATTTTCATCTCCTCATGCAAATTATCAAGGCCCATGTCAGTTACCAAGTTTTTCATGACATCATCTTCTTCACAAAAGCCCTAGCTCCACATCCAATATGGGTGAAAAAATTGCTCACATATGGAACACTTATTGTTAACGCTTACAAGCTCCCCCAAACAAAATGGATGATACATTTGTTTGTAAGAAGTCACAACAATGTCATTATAATGGAATCCCTACAAACAAAACCCATAAGGCTTGATAACCAAAAAGGCGGGGTTATCATAACTGACATGGGCATTGGGATGAATTATGGGTTTTGGCCGAAAGGAATTGCCACTGATTTTCTTCATGCTTTCAAGTTGCTTCTAAATTACTTTTTATTCAACTTCTAAAACCAAAATTTCTCGCTTTACCTCAGCAAGGCATCATCTAGCCTTAAGGAATCCAACTCAATGTTTGTTAACAATGTTTCCCCAAGCACAATTCATTCCATTTTCTCCTCCAGAATGCTCCTTTTGAATTCAAGTTACCTATGTAGGGCATTTTGTTCAATCCGTAAAAACCCCAATTCACTAAAGGTTTTACTAACAAGACCTTCAACTTCAAGTTTACCTTTAGCAATTGTTGGAGATGTAACCTCTGCCTTCAATATTTCCACTTGCAAAAAAAATATAAATGGTAAGTTTGAAATGAGCAAGCTCAAAATTCCTATACATTCACATGGCATCAAAACAAAGAAGACCAAATCAAAACAAATAAAGCCAAAACATTTGCATACCTTTTGTTCAAGCACCTAAATCACTCATCAATCTCATATGTTGACATTCATTTTGGGAAATGGCATTTTGCACATTTAATTTAGTTGGCCTTCAATCTTCCACATTAAATTTCATCCCTACAAGTTTATCAGAAATCTTACTTTTTTTTTCCTCTTGAATTGCAATCTTGGTTTTGCACTACTTCAAGAGGTCTTGCATGAGGACATATACCTCTCTCACTATTGCGAATTCTATGGGTGAAATACCATACATGGATAGATCGATGTTTCTCTATCAAAATTATCACCGCATTGGGCTACTCAAAGTTGTAGAATTTACAATCAATTTGTCAGATTCCTCCCCTCTACCTCTTTTAGAAAAATCTGTAGATCCGCTTTTCATTAGTTTTGTTTCTTCTCTATTGGCTTTTTCTCAAACTATTGAAGCAACAACCCTAGCCCAATTAACTTTCTCACCCTTCTCTTATGCAATTTAACCTTTCACAAATGAAATCATAAACTCGTTGTTTGTCATTTGGTTTGTACCATACACTTTCCAATAAAGTCTAAGTAAATCCTTCCTCATTCCTAGGTGAAGATTCAAGTTGGTAGTTTTGAAACCCTTAGATGATGGCCCAAATACTTCTGCTATGTTTGCATCATACACAATATTTGGAGGAAAATTGGCCTTGGGGTTGAATCCTTCATCACTCAACTTCCTAACAGTCATGAAGTAGTTTCAATTTGATCTTCGTAGAGAACATAATCCCATGGAGGAAACTTAGAGTTTGCCTCCCTATTCACTTTCTTGTCTGCTTTCTCCATCATAATTTGTCATGTATGCTCTCTATAAACAAAACAACAAGCTTCTTGAAATCTAAAACCTTCAACAAGTTTCTTGAAACTAAAACCTTCAACTACACTATCACATTTCCAGAAAGAACTTGCGATGAAGCTAGATTTAAGCGAACTCAATGGACAATAAAATGGAAAGTCTCCCTACTAGGGTTTGAAGTCCACACGTAACCACTTCAGACTTGCAATGGACCTGTTTTGAAACATGCAATTGAAAATTCTTGTGTCATCCACATGCACATTGAATTCCATCCATTTTACATTGGATTTTAGAAGACTTGACACAAGTCTTGACCTAAATTCAAAATTTCCGCCAAGGCATTTTAGTTAATTAACTTTATCCTAGGTTTGCCACATCATTAATATTTCCTTATGATTGCTTTTTAAGCAAAGGACAAGCAATTGCAACTGGTTCCTAATACCATGGTTGGACCCAAGATATAAGTAATTAGTTTTAATTCCTTTAAAATCTAAATCCCAAAAATTGAATTTGAAATCTATGCAAAAATTGACTAAAACAAAACATGAAATTTTGATGTTGATGGCTTTGATGAATATTTGTAAAAAAATTATAATGAAATTTATTTGTTAATGATTAATTTGTCTGAACTATTCTACATAATGAAAATTTATTATTGCTTTAAGGTAATAATGTTGTTGAATTTATTAATAAATTTGGGTGAGTTTGAAACCCATCAAAAGCCCCAAGCATTTCTATCCCTAACTCCTAATGTAAAGGGAGACATTAATTAACCTACTTGGAAATTTCAATAGGTGTCAATCATATATTCTTGACACCAAAAGTAGGGGAAAAATGTGGGATAAAAATAGAGGCACAAGATGAACAATGTTGGCTACTATGTAGTAGGGAGTTCTTGCAATCTTTTCAACTAGATTTTGAGAAAATTGCAAGGCCAAATTTTGGATTGTTTCAGATTTTCATTCTTTTGCAAATTAAACCTAGCAACCAATATTGTTGCATTTGCTAATATCCATACCCCAATGTTCTAACACTTATCAATAAATTTGGGTGACCTTGAGACCCATCAAAGTTCAAAGTTAGCCCAAGTATCTCAATTCTCTATTTTTGACACCAAGAGTAGGGAAAAATAATGTGATAAAAACAAAGACACATGATGATCAACAATGGTTGCTATGTAATAGGGAGTTCTTGCAATCTTTTAATTTTCACCAATTGCAAGGCTAGATTTTGGATTTGGGTGTATTCACAATTGGGGTACCAAAAAGGAATGACATGTATTTAAAGGATTGTAAAGGACAACTTCGAATTTTTTTTTATCTTACATTATTATAGTTATGGGTCCAAGCACTCTATTAGGAGATGCATGTGCCCCCTTAGACCAATGATTTATTCTTAGAATCTTTTAGAATCTTTTTAATATGTCTTTCAAAAAAAAATTATAATTAAAAAAAAAATTCTTAGTACTATTATGTTAAGGTGTATATTAAAAAATGTCATTAAAAAAATTTCAAATTGTGCTTTTAGTGTCAAAACAACTTTAAGCTTCTTTTATGTAGCTTTTAAGTAATGGTTACAAGAGATTAAAAATCCTTATGCATATTTTTCACTCATTATATTGATTCCAAATTTTTATGACATGTAAATAATGTATTCATAATAACATTTCATAAAAATTATTCTATTTATAATTTTATTTTCTTATAATCCAAAATTCAAAAAATTAAATAGTGGTTACAATTGATTTTGGTACATGCTAATATGACTGCACCCTTGTAGTGAATTGTTATATGCCAATAAATAAAATGATGTCTTGTTAAATTAATAAAACATTCTAAAATAATTTGGATACTATGTAAATGTCATTTTGAATCCTGTAAGTTAATTATATCAAATGTCCAAATTGTATTTTTTTTAAAGGAAAAAAAAAAACATAAAATCGTACAATTGATTTCAAACTTTTTGTACAATAAAAACATGGCCCCTTCTATGAAAGTATATGAACTTGATGAAAAATCAAATTATACAAAAATTTCAAAGTCTTTAAATTTTGAAGGAACGGGTTGCATGGAAAAGGATTTTCTTAAAAACCATTTGATAAAAAAATTGTGATAAATGGGTTCAAAATGTCTAGCTTGAAGTGGATGTCACATGTGTAAGAAAACATTTTGCCCAAAAACTGTTTGGTTATCCATTGCAATTCATTTTTGGAATTTTTGGAATTTTTGGGAATTTTTGCATTGTTGGCTATGAACCAAAATATTCATACACAATTATGTATGAATGTGAAAACTCACCATCACCACATGAATTATCTTAAATTGGACTATTCAATTTTTTTCACTTAAATTTGTTTCAAATAAATGCTATTTGCAAAAAATATCCCCATAAAAGTCCTTAAGTCCTTTTTCCTTTTTTAGGAACCCCAACCATGAATAAGCCCATTTGTGAATTATGTATGTTGTGAAACATTCATTCTTTTGGAAAATTAAACTATAGAAACCAATATCACTACATATACTCAAATTCTAACATCAAAGTTTTAGTAATCATTAAAGATTTGGACCATATTGCCGCCCAAAAAGTTGAAAGTGGGACATTCAATAACCTACTTGGGCATTTCAACAACATGGGTGCAGTTCACTAGTTCCCGTTCACTACTATAAAATGTGGGCACAATTCATTAGTTTTCGTTCATTAGATCAATGAATTCACTACTTTTCAACTAGTCCCCATTTAAAAAGACTAGTGAATTCATTCAAAATCTAATGAAATCATTTAGCGCACAAGGACACCTTTTGTTGTAGTGCAACTCTTGATCCTATATTCTCAACACCAAGAGTAGCAAAATGTGGGGGTAAAAATAAAGATAGATTGGATTGGAAAAAAATGTAAAACCATAATTATTGATGGTATGTTTTCAAACATTCAACCTAAATTTTGGATTTTTTTAATTTCTTGGAACAATGCAACTATCCTATAAGCATTCTTTGGAAACTATTATGGTTATTGACCACACATATTTGGTAGGGCCAAATGCATGAAACAAAGATTGTTGTAGTATAAAGAATGGAAGATATTTCCAATGGAAAGTATATGAAGGAAACTAGAAAATTCACATGAAAATGGTGGTGATGAGAAAAGGGAAAGAAAAAAAAAATGCCATATAGAAAAGTATATCACAAGAATCAAAACGAGAAAAAAAATTTTAATTAGAATTTTCCACCCAACTTGAGGACTACACAAAGGTTCATGCTAGAGCGGTCCATCCCTAAACTCAACATAGAGACAACCTATCTCATTCTTGAACTTTATCATTTATGAACACTTTGATTGCAAAATCATATAAATTAAGAGGATTCCTAACCCTAGGTGGTGAAACGTAAGAAACAAAGACTTGGGCTTGACCTTTAACATACAAAGGCAATATAAAGTCCCTTGGGGGACTAGAGTTGAAATCTTCTATTGCAAGAAAGGGTAACATTATAGAGAGACCTTTGCATTTCAAAACGAAAACATAAGGACATCAAGGAAGTAAAAATGGAAGAAAAAGAAATAACAATAGAAAATAATAGAGGTAGATTTACTCACAATCCAAGATTTTCTTAAGCTGCCTATCCACTGGGGAATTTTAGTCATCAATGTTAACAACTAGGTGGGTTGCCTCGGGGATAGAAACAATAACTAGGTGTTCAAGAACCTTGGTGAAGACATCCATGTCTAGCTCCAAAGCCAGAACATGATGGTGAAAGGCATGGCACGCCCTGATGTTGTTGCCTTTAAGAGGAATGAGAATGAAAACCAAGATTAGAAACAAACAAACAAAGCAAGAGCTAGGGAAAAGGGAGGAAACAAACCTATGGATATGGACAAGTTAGCAACAAAAGACCCTGCTCTAAAGCACACCTCAATGAGGACCTAAAGGGTGAGTGGATGGAATTCCTTGGCTATTTGAATTGGGTTTCTAGTCTTGGACATAGACATGGAGGATATGTTTGTCCAATTGTAAAGGACATCCTCTTTAGGAACATTGATACCTTTTTGTAAGAAGTCCTCAGAAGGAGGGGAAAAACGAAATGAGCTCATTGAAAAGGATGTCAGATGAGGAGCCCTGACCAAAAGAGTCACCTAACTTAAGATGGTCTGCAACATTCCAAAAGATAATATTTGAGAAAAGGAAGCTAGGAAATGAATGTAAAGAAGGAAAAAAAAATGGGAGCCCATACCTTCAAGGAAGGGTCCTCAAAGTTCACAAGTGGGAGAGAATTAACGACCACCCACTTCATGTGAATCTAGAAACCATAGTTCTCCAAATAAAGTCTGATCTCCTTGAGAACTTGGCGATCATTTAGGTGGAAAAGAAGCACAACCTCATCAACAGGCAATAATTTTTCTATGAAATAAAAATGGATATTATCCAATCTTCCCCTTGCTTGTTCCAAAGGGGGATCTCTGGGGAGCTAGGGGAGACCAAAGGAACATGAATGTTTTTCGGGATGTCAGCAAGAACAAAGTTCACCTTGTCTTCAGGATTGACCTACACACTAAAGGGAAGATGTAAGAATCAATAAATATTTGGAATTGGAAACTATCAAAGAAAACTAAGAGGCATTGAAATGGATTAACCTCATGAATGAACACAAAGATCTTCTTAAACACCTGCGACCACTTCGTAGAAGAAACCTTCTCCTTTGCAATACTTGGCCAAGACAATGGTAATGCAGTACAATACCATCTAGGGGGTTTGCAAAATGGCAATATGAGGGGAATTGGGTGAACATGTGTGAAGCAAGGTGGGTGCACGCTTTCAAAATCTTGGTTTGGCATTCCAAATGGAGAAGAAAAAAGGCCACTGGGGTAGCCTTAGGGTAACCTTCTAGGATAATGTCCTTGTATCTTGTGTCCTGGGATTCTTGGCATTGGTGCTTAATTGTCATTGCACTTACATAACCTTTTTTCCCCTTTTTTGTTAATTCTAGACCATAAGACATGGCCCAAATGGTCAATGAAATAAAAAAAGACAAAAGAATTTTTAAAATTTTTTTTTAGGCTCAATGGCCCTTCAAAATTAGAAAGTCTTAAACTCCAAAATTGTTGAAAAAATGGTCATTGTTTTAATGCATTGTTTATTAAACAATTGAAATAGAGGACCATTTGAAATCCTCTTAGAAATTAAAAAAATCCAAAAAGGTGAAAAAATGCATTCCTTTTATGTTCCTGAAACTAGGAAATTTGAATGTGATGTTTTTGAAACTTTTCCTTTGAACATTCATTAAGAATATTCATTTTTAAAAAATGATTTGATTTAAGTTTCAAATTCTACATGAGTATGGTAATCTTCTCATTAAAAAATTGGAATGAAAAGTTTTTTAAAATGAGTCCTACATTGTTTTAAAGTTTGATGGGTTTAAAAAAATTGGGGTGTGACGTTCCTAGTGATATCACCCAACAATGTTTTTGCCCCATTTTGATTGAAAGCTTTCGAGAGGTGGTGTTTGTTTTTGTGCATAACAAAAATTAATGGATTCCAAGTTCTAATATTCCCAACCTTTCATTATGATGGAAAATTAGGATTAAACTATGGAATTTTGTTTTAAAATGTTTGGGTTAAGGGCATGTGGAGCAGATGATGAAGATCTTTATGTCATGACCTTAGCCTTGGCTTGCGACTAAAGCAAGGGCATCAAAAAGTGTAGGCCAAGAATGCAATTCGGGAATCACATGTACACTCCCATGAATGCAAAGGGAGTGTGAGGGAATGAGTCACACTCCCAAATGGACTCCCACTTTGGGAGTTAGAGTACCAATGGACTCTCGAATTTTTTAGAGAAGGATTTGAAGGGTCAAAATTCATTGGATTGAAGATTTCCTTATACTATTAAAAATTTCTTGAGACTTAGATGTCTAAAATGGTCTCGCATGATCCATTTGAGTGTTTACAACACAAGTTATGATCAAAAGAAGGGTCAGGAGTCAAAGTGTCAATTTGATTTCCAACCATTAAAAATCGGGAATCGCCCTGAATTACATGCGTGCAAGTAGGGTGCCACATATTTTTGAAAAGTACTTGACGAGGGTTACAATTTTTCTTCAGACCTCACCTTAATTAGAGGTCTTCAAAAAACATTATGGGCTTTCAAAATGGCAGGAGTCGCAATTTCGAGAATTTCGAGATGCTCAACTTGGGAATCTAAAAAAAAATGACATTTGGGTGCAGTCTTCACGGCCAACCATAGAGAATACTATAAGGGGGAAGGTGGTGGCCTCTCGCAAGTTCGAATTGTGCTGAATCTTGTGAGTTGATGTATGCCCATGGTTCGTTTATGCATCGAAAGTGTTTCAATTATGCATTAACCATCTTGTTGTTTAGTTTGTGCAAGTCCATATGAGTAGTTGACTCGCTTGTTATTCGTTCTAATCCCCATCCCGGACCTTTAGCACACCCCTTTTACCCCCAAAGTGTTGTGAGTTAGAGAATAGACCCCAACTCCTTCTATTGTCTTCACTTTTGGATTTGCATTTGAATCTTTTAAAAAGTTTGGGGATGCATCACCCTAGGGGATTGTAAAACTAGTTTGTGATGGCAACATTCATTTAGGTTTAATATATTTGAATGACAACAAGTGAAGGGTTTTTCTATTAGGAAGTTTGAATGTCTAATTTGGAAGTGAATATTCAATGTTATGGGACCTTTGATGGGGTTTATATCCGTACCATGGGAATTTTGTAGTTGTAATTGGGGTTTATTTATTTATTTTTGAGATTGTAACTAGAACATGGATGAGTTATGCTTCACTTTTAAAAACTACCAAAATGAGGTTTTGAGAAAATGTTATTCATGGGTGGTTGCGCTTGCAACTTAAGATCATTTGATGGGAAGGGCATAAGTTGATTCCTTGGGTTTTGTCTATATAATGAGGACAATATAAAGATGCTTTCAAGATGTTGGTAAATTGCAACAAATTGATGTCTTCATTTTTTATTCAAACATTTGTATGTCTTGTGTTTCATGCAATGAGACCATGAAGAAGCTCCAAAGAAAGAATTTGGAGTGATTTGATTATACACATGCCAATAGATTATATAAAGTCAATACTTGTGATTAGACATAATAGGAACATCTTGTAGATGATTGCTGAGGTCACTAATGAAGTTTTATATTCATGAGTATCAAGTAAAGTGTGAGAGAGGTGGTTTATTATCCAAAATACTCTTTGAGCATTTGCATTGGTGGAGGAGAGCAATCAGTCCTCTCTTTCTGTTTAGTGAGATAGAGTGGGAGAAAGGAGGATATAAATTTTTTATCCTTTGCCCTTACAACAAAGAGAGAGGACAAATTTTTTCCCTTGCATGAATTGTTGTCCCTTCTGGCATTGTAATCAATATAAGTAGGCAAAAGAAAAGAATTAGAAGTAGCCTTATTAGACAATGTTAAATTTCAACTCAAAAAGCAAAAAATGATTTTGGGTGGAATTAATTTTGGGTGGAATCGTAAAAAAGGCCTTAAAAACCAGACCCTGCAAAAAGGGTCTTTAAGACCTGTGGGTTGGTTCTAAGGTTGAATCTAGTGTCATGTAGACAGACCGGATCAGGTTCTTTTGCAGGTCTAGCTCCATGTAGACCCACTATGGCTCGATTCTAAGGCAGGTCTGGTTCCATGTTGGGTTTGGTTCTTAGACCCGAATGTGACCAGAAATCTGGACCCAACCACCACTGATACAAACTCCAAAGTCTTTTTCAGTTGCTCTTAAACATATAAAAATGCTGTCCTTCTATTAGTTCAGGGTCTCGGAGTCCAAATTTGTGACGCCCTGGGGTTAGTCTGGTGCTTGAAACTCTAGTGTGCGGAAACTGTTGTGACCTGACCACCCATCTGGGTCCATCTGTGATTTCTCCAATTGCATTGCAGCCTTAAATCTCGAGAATGTGACTGAAAACTGAAATGGGCAATATTCATATTTATCTCGACAGAGAATATCACTGTCAAAAAAATAATGCTGAATTAGAAGAGAGAGGGATGGTGAGCAGTAATTGCTAGGACTATTCTGAGGCTCTGATGTTGTCACAGAATATTGAGTAATTGCCCTTGCATGTGCATTGTCTATGTAGTATGAACTACGAACCTGTAGGTATCTAGCAACCATACTGTCCTGATTTTGGTGGAACTAAGACTGAGGTATTAAAGAGCTGAGCAGATGGTGGGGCCATCCCACAGAATGTGGCTTTCAATTAGATGGGATGTATATTGATGAACGCTCTAGAACTTTTAGCTCATTCCATTCGTCCTGTGTCAAACTTATTCATCTCCTGACCATTGGGGACTGTGGAACTAGATCAGCTGAGACGATTTGTGCCATCAATCTAACTATATTGATGTCTGTAAATACAAAGCTGATGTTTGCAATCTGCAATCTAAGGTTTGAGGGGTTTCTAATTTGTGTTCTCTCACAATTCAATGACAAGTTCTTTCAAATTTTGATGCAGAATATGTATTAGGTGACTTGGAAGAGCAGCTGGGTTAACTCCTAATCATCATGGAAAGAGCCAAATATAAAGTGAAAAGTGGACCAAATTGGTCCATCCTGATGTTTAGGGATTAGCAAATATAGTCAAGGCCCATATGTGCTGAGTTTATGTTCAGTAACCTGGCTGCTCTTGCCAATTAGTGGACATAATCAAATTTCAAGGCACATGCAGTGTGCATCACTGACGTGTGATAGGAAATAGTACACAGAGAATACAGTGTGGAGCCCATCCGGGATAAAGCCGTCAACACATGTGAAGATGGGTGGGGTTACCACTCTCATCCCTGCCCAGCCACTGCAGTGCTGCCACGCCACCCAAATCTCCCTGAAAATCAATTGTGACTACATGCAATTTCAACAGTCGAACAAATAAGTGGTCTGACCTTCGCACCATCTACTGCATCAGTTGGTGGGAAGAAGAAGCCAAGCCTGGTTCAGCTAGAGACTTGAGGGTCCTTTCATGCAGGGTTAACTCAGTTGGAACAGATTTGTAAGAACATGGTGCCGGCCCAGCAATGATAGAATTTCGACAAGGGTCAGTCAGGACTCAGAGCCTCTAATCCATTCTTACAATATGCCTGTTCTACTCTTCGCATTTCCATGTGAACTTGACATGTCGCTTTGGTTGCAGCCAACCTCTGAAGCTTTATATACAAAATAGTATTTTCTATGATTATGAGGTCTGAAAAATGGCATCAGTTGGTTGCCAGTATCATGAGATACCTACTGCTAACCTTGTGTCTAAGATCTTGCATCATGGGTTGTTTACAATCAGCAAATAAGAGTGTCATCTGGGTAGTCCTGATTGAATTCCTCGGTCCACCGACACATCTATTAATCTTTTTGCCAAAACATGAGGCCACAGAGATCATGTACAATTGGACAAAGCTGTGCAAATTTTTTTATCAAAACTTGTACATACTTTACAAGTCTAGACTATGTCTTCACAATTCATGCCTTTGCCATTAGCCAAGGCCAAAAAATGGTGACCATTCTTGGCAAGCATTGAGGAGAGCCAGCATGCACCTAAGAGGCCCAGTTTTTTTTGTTCTTTTAGGATTGGCTGAGAGAGGGGGTTTGGTGTTCCCATTGTGTTTCAGCCTGTTCACAGCCTGTTCCTACCAGGTACCCAATCGTTATTTATTATGCTCAATTTTTTCCCCACGTTCCCAATAAGTTCTCAATGTGTTCCCAGTAGTGCCACACTTTATCCCATATGCTTTGCCCAAAGGTTTATTATCGTAACATATATAAGTAAGCCAAAGGAGAAGATGAAAAATACATCTATTTTGGGAGTGCCCAAAGATTTGATCATATTTTCATGTGATGGGCCAATCGAAGATGCCCATTGCCTGCCAAAAAAAAATTGAACGTTGGGTGTCCCCATAACTAATGAATGTCAATTACACTACACTATGCTGTTATAAGATTTCCCAAAGAGCATTCCAATTTCTTGGCTGCCACTACACGTCCTAGAAGAGCGTAGCACTTCACTTAACAGATTTCTTTGAGGAGGCTATGAGTGTGCTAAAAAAACACAGGACACTGGTGAGGCCATGTCACTCCTCTGTATTAGAAGTCTCAAATAATATCTTGAGAACTGAAGCTCCTGCCAAGTTTGCTTCTGAGTTTACAGCAAGTTGCAACCAGCCCGACTGCAGTGTTGCTGCATTCTGTACCTTCTATCTTCAATGCAGGGCATAATTGGAATCTCTGGGAGTTGTGGAGGGATTTAAAGTGGGAGGGTTTTAGGGTTGTTTGCTGAATTTGCTTGGTGCCAATTCTCCTTCCTGCCATAGAGTGGGGTGAAAGGTATCCCAAAATTTGGCTCAAACTGGCCAAGCAAACATCAATCTACACACATTATTTGTGTTCATCCCTATGTCTCATCTGGTCTCATGCAATGCCTATTCTGGTGAAAACCAGAACTCTTTGCAGTGTTCCTTCTTCCCTAGTACAATTGCTGCAGTGGTGAAAACGTGCAGCTTACGTGTCCTATTGTGCACATTTGTGAATGTGCACAGCAACTTTACTACAGACTCTTAGGGTTAGTTTCAGCATTGTTTTTTCCATGGTGTGAGACAATGGGATAGCAAGGTTTGTCCATGTTTTCTGCACTCCAACACAGGGAACAAGTTACAGCAGTATCAGAGCTATTAAACCCTAACCAGCAGGTTCACTGTCTGCTGACCAGCACTTTGAAGCCAGTATCAAGTATCAACAGACAGGCCTGAGTGCCTGAATCCACAGACAGAAATGAGACAGTGTGGTGCTGTATCATGTGCAGTTTAATGCCTCCCTCTCTTCAAGCAAATGAACTGAAACTAGACTCCTGTCCATTAGAGTGTCTGTGAGAAGTGGACAAACTTGAATTCAAACTTATTCTCAAAATTTATACTATGCAGGGGTATAATCTTATCACGGTTGGTATGCTAGATTCTATCAAAATTTCCAGCAGTCTATCCTACTGTACCCCTAGCTCAATTTCTGCATACCCAGGTGATAGTTATCAGCTGATTTCAAGCTCATGAGCAGAATGGACATGCCCCAACTCAGTGGGATATTTTCTCTTGTGGATGTCTGACTCCTGGGTGTGTTGAAGACAGTAAATATACACATGTTTCGCACAGTGAGTCTCACAGTCCTGACTTCAGTGTCTCCAATATGAAATCTGGGTCTGTGGAATACACTTCTGTAAGTCTCTTTGTGACCTGCAGTTGTGGTGGTTTATGAGAGGCCAATAGGTCTGAAGCATCAAAGTGAATCCCTCTGCTGAATTATAGAACTTCATGAGTTGAGAGTAAATGTTATCAATGAGCATGAACATTATATGATCATCATCGGTAATACTTTTGCATCATGGTTATGTAACAACTTGGCTACTACTCGGTCCAAGGGGCAAAGTCTTGGGCTTGTGAATGATTTGGTTCAAGAATAGAGTTTACTAAATGTACATATCCAAATCAATGAAAAATGTGATTTGATGATCAGGTCATAATTTGGCATCTTAAACTTGGGAAGCACAAGCTCAATACTGGCTACTACCATAGTACATTTCCCATTCCAGCATCTTCTTGCAAAATATACATATATGTAATTTTTTCACTCTGGCAGTAAGAATTTCCTGAAATTCCAGCACTTTCAAAGATTGGGCCATGTATACCTGGAATAAATGAAATGGTCATCTACACTAAGTAGCAACAGAATTTCTAAACTTCTGGTTTTGTGAACAGCAAATTTTGAAAATAATTGGCAATTATTGAATATAATTTAATTATTGCTAGAATGGGAAAGGTACTATGGTATTTGGCTTATGTTAAACCCTCCAACAATTCAGAATAACTAGTGCAACTCCTAAAGCCATGATCACGTTCTCTATACTGTGTTGACTAAATATTATTAGTCAAGATTACAAAAAAAGATCTAACCAAATGACATCTTGATAATGATTGAGTATGAAACCCAAAATCCAAACACCAAGAAGTTTGATGACTTATGTTGTCAGTTGTGCAAAAGGATGGAGTTGTCCTTCAAGTTGCAAAAGGACTTCCCAAATGTGGTGAAACGATTGTGAGTTGAGCTATCCATAGATGACAGCAAAGAGGGAGGCAAAAAGAGTTTTTGTGTCTAGGAAGGTGCATAGATAAGCATGCCTGGTCTTGTTAAAGTGTTCCAAGGGTTGCAAGTGGAGCTATGCACACGTGAGCAGGGAGGCAAAGAGAGCTTTTGTGTCTCTGAAAAAGCACACACAAAAATCTAGTTCATGTAAAGGTATTCAAAGGCTTGAAGAGTCCAAGGGCCTTTGAAGAGTCCAAGGGCATTGGGCATTGGGCAGTACACAGTGGTGTGAGGGAAACATGTCATTTTTGCACTTACTCTTTAGTTAAGAGTGTTGGGTGTACAGATTGGGTGGGGGCCACATAGAAATTGATCCTTAGTACACAATTGCTATTTGAGTTCTTGAACTAAGTAGTGTGAAACTCAAAAAATCATGATCCTATGATTAATAAAATCATAAATCTTAGTCCCAAGACCTCGTTTAGGTTTGACAAAATGAAGAAGAAGATTGTGGAATTCTTGTAGCACATTTGATCTCAAATCCACTACCAAGAAGAATCTTGAATGAAGTGCTACTATGTAGCCTAGTTTGGGTGTTAGTGTAATTTTGCACTCCCAAGCTAGGGATTGGATGTAACTGGAAATGTAATCCATTCATAAGGTGAGAAGGAGTCAGGCAGGTGGGGTACACCTTTGAGCCAACATATGATCTCAGGGTTACTCTGAGGGTCCTGTCAAAGAAAATGCCATGAATTACCATGTTTGTCCGGCAACAGTCATGACTCAGAAGAGGGATGACATTAAGAAGATAGATATGAAGCTTAAATTTTTGGCATGACCCTGGGGTCACCCTTGAGTTCATAGGGTGGGGGAAATGGTACCCCATTTGCCTGACTATTGCCATAAGAAGTTTAGGAAACCAACTTTCCACCTAGTAACTAGAGTGTACCAATTGAACTCAACAATTTGCAAATTTGCAGAGAATAATGTAAACACTACAAATCAGAATCATACACCTAGAAGTTCAATTGGGGGTGTGCCTACCACACATATCCTTTCGTTCGACCTGTAAACTCACCCTTGAATTATATTGCCTTTGAACTGCATCAATTTTCATAAATTTGGTGTGATCTTTCATCAACTATTTAAACCCATGTCAAACATTGTGTTTGGACTTTCAAGAGCTTCATCTTCTTTTATGTTTATGAGGAAAAATTGCCTTGAGCACAATCTGCCCTACAATAGGCAAAATACCCTATAGGTTGGAGTGTGAGTTTGCCTCAACCATCCATAATTTAGCAGATGAATTATGTGGTCTTGTGCAATCCACAATGGACAATGGTCTCACCAGTTTTTTTTTTTTAATGATTTCAAATTATAGTGATGCAAATAATGTAGGACCTGGGAAGAAAATAGAATGTGCAAGTGGGTATGTGATGACTTGGACTAGATTTCAAATGAAAATGGAATCAAATTTCACAAATACAGAAGTTGATGGGGTATGAAATTTGATCATCAATGTCTAGGATGAAAGAGTCCCCTTGACTGTTGCATTGGCATAGACCTCCTTTGTCAACTTGGAAAATTATTTCTAGCATGATGTATCATATGTTGTGTGGCTCAAGTGTAATAATAGTACAAATATTTTAAGCACTGTTTTTATTTTGGGGAATTTTTTTTTCTGTTTCTTTGGTCAAATTTTTTTTTTCTAGTGACTGTAAATTGGAATAATTTTGCCCATTTTTTTGGAAAGAATCTCCAAATTCTCTATATAGCACAAAATTGGGGGGAAAAACCCCTGATTTTAAGTGTGACACAAAAACATATTTGTTGTTCAGAAATTCACAGTAAGCTCTTAAAAGCTAATGAATTTGCCCCAGTGAGCAGTCTGACAGAGTTTGCACGTCTTTGGAACTTGTATTGAATTGTTTTTTTCGGGACCAAAATCCCTGACCACACACATGAGAGCCCATATAGGTAGTGAGTGAACTTGCAAATATTACTCACTGAATCCTAAACTTGCAGAGCTGATCAAGATTCTTGTCTTTGTGGCCATGAGTTCGGCCACAGTTAAGAAGCAGATCACTAATAATATTAATAAAATACTACTTGTGAAAAATCTAGAAGCCATTGAAACTAGCTGCACACACAGTTACCGAAGTAGACCAGGGCAGCTTATGAAAATATGCTAGACAAACAAAGACCAAGTTTATCTACAACCACAGAGCTCCTGCTTGCTTCAGTTGCGGTACCAGTTTACCGCTGATGTGGGCGGCCATGACGTGATCCAGTCCTCCTAACAATTTTCCTCCAACAAACACGGCCGGTACCGGCTGCGAACTCCCCAGTAGCCGGATCAGCGCTTTCGCTAGATCAGCTCCCCAGCTGAGCTCGTCCAGCTCATATACCGTCGGGCCGACGCCTAAGTCGCAGAACAAACGTTTCACCACATGGCACATACAACATCCGCTCTGACTGAACACCACCACTGCATTTGCTGCCGCAAGTCTCTGAATTCTATCCATGTCGACCCGCGAATCTCGCTGCTCGGCTAGTCTTGTAGTCCTTTCTCAACTGTAGTTGCAGCTTCTGTATTGGTTGCTGAGCCGGCTCGACACGAATGTTTGATTTTGGATTGCAACTTCAGCTAGCTAGCCTCCTGTTCAGCTTGTCAATTTAATGGAGCTGGTTTTAGCCTGCCATGATGTAAAAAGAGTCACATTCATGAGGTCAAGAAATGATATGAGTTTTCCAGGCGTCTCTTGAGCAAATTAATTTAGGACTTGATCACAAGCAATATCTTATTTGTATGGTGTCTAACTGGTAGCTGCTACAGATCATTGAACATTATTAGTTAGACACCTCAAGCAAGTGATCACAATATTGTGGTACTTCAATGACATCATGGAAGTAATGTTCAGAGCGTCTTCAACTTCAAACAACATTAATGCAAGCGCGCAAATTCGCTCACCACTTTGTCTACTGCATTCAGCAATTGACTGTGATTTCCATGCAACTCCTCCACCGAGAATATTAGGGGCCCTCAAGATTTCTCTCACTGATCTCTCCCTGGTTGCAGGCTTGTAGTGAACGTCAAATGTCCGCCTCTTCGTTTGTATGTTTCTCAGGACTAGATGTGTCTCTTCCGTCTGTGATTCCAACTGCTAGCCTTGTAGGTGTTCTCTCTCTCTGCTTCTCTTTCCAAAACGCTCTGTCAAACGTAGAGTGCGCTTTCGACTACTGAGTGAAAAAGCTACAAGAACGCCACGATTATAAAGGGACGGAGGGAGTAGGATCTGCAGGCACACGTGACAGGCAAACAAACTGCTAGCCCAACCTCCTTCCTGCTGCAGCGCCGGAGACTTGTGTCGGATCCCTGTCGACTCCGCCTCCATCGGCCTCATCAATAGTCAACTGTCACACTCTATCGTCTCTGATCTGCACCACCTCGACAACACTGCACTACTACCACCGTCTACCGCCGCACACCGGCGCCGACTAATTCCCTTCCACCAACAGATACCAGTAATTGCAGCACACAAGAGTTATATATTACAGTGCTTAAATTATCAATGCCCCCCAAAAACCACACTCCCATCACACTCAGAAGCAGGACTTGCCCCCCTAGATGCTCTTGGTTTCTCTGTCCTTGACGGCTTTGCACGGTGGTCGATAGGGGAATTTTGTCCCTCAAAAGAAAAAGAGATCAGAAACAAAAAATAAAACTTATTATTATGTGAGCAATTCTGGAGATTGGCCCAAATTTTTTTAAAAACACAACAATCAGTCCAAGACTTAATTTGTTCAGATTTCCTGACCCCATCTGCAAATGTCTGAAATCTCTATCTGCAAATTTCTGGATACAAATTTCTGAATGCAGACTTGGTTTCACAGTCGTTTGTGGAAGGTAGAAAAACGGTGCCTGCCAGGGGGGTGGTGCTGGAGAAGAGCGTGCGGCTACTAATTATGGGGAAATCAAAGCTCTAGGAGCTGTGGATGAAGGGTGTTCAAGTCTGGGATTCTGTCCCTTGGGGGAGGCAAACTCTTTCTTTTCCAGGCAAGGCTGCACATGGGCCTCGAGATTCGCTATTGCACAGTAGTAGTCAACTTCCAAGAATGTCATGAATGAATTTTAGTGAGCTGCAAGTTTCCTCTGCTTGATGACCACAACAGCCTAATGGAAAGATGTGCTATTATTATTATCGTTTCACAGTCGCCATCTAATCTAAACTCATTAATTGTCCTCGCAATAAAGATCACTCCATGTTCACCATGAAACACGACAATCAATGGTTTATTGACTCTGTCTGTCTCTTTACGGAGTCTAGACTTCAGAACAAATGTACATAGTTTTTCTTTTTTCCTCAATTCGTCCCACAATTTGAGGACTGTTCACCAGCTGTTACCATGAACTGCCAGAGAGTTTATTTTTGGGAACTTGGTGATGGAACACTTCTTAGTTTAACTGTTCATTTTCTTGGGAACAAATTTCTTTGTTTTAACTGTTCCTTTTCTTGGGAACTTCAGGGAACAAATTTCTTCGCTTTAACTGTTCCTTGTCTTGGGAACTTCATGGAACGAATTTCTCCATTTTAACTGTTCGTTTTCTTGGGAACTTCATGGAACAAATTACCTTATTTTCACTCTTCCTTTTCTTGGGAATTTCATGGAACAAATTTCCCGATTTTAACTGTTCATTTTCTTGGGAATTTCATGGAACAAATTTCCTTATTTTAACTGTTCATTTTCTTGGGAACTTTGTCCAGCAAATTTCTTTATTTTAGCTGTTGTTGCTTGTTTGAACTTGCCATAAGGGGGTAAAGCCATTTGCATCGTGATATGGCCTGTTAGGTAGTGAAATTTTTCTTCATTAGATAAATCTCAGTGTCACAACAAGCGTCTGTCTACTAACATTTCATCACTGAATGTATTGAGGGTCTCAAGGATCATGTGTACACATGCCTTCTTATATGAAAAAGAAGAAAGAAGTAAACCATATCAGATGTGACACAATAATTCGAATGAGCTAAACATGCTGTTTTCATATGATTTTTTAATTTATTTTTGCTAAATCAGTTCTATTTATTCACATAATATAGTTATCCGTAAAGTAAGACAAACACAGCACCAGAACCTTGAGTTTCGTCGTACACAAGGCGAGATTAAAAAAAACCTGTAAAAAAGTACATTAGCATTCAAGGATGGGTCAAAACTCAGAAAACCCTGGTATTGAAGGGAATCATTTTTATTACCGCATGTTTGCAAATTTGTACAGAAGATCTCCACATATATGTGGTATCTTGGGGTGGCTGATACGTGTAGTTTTAAAGCCAAATGTGTAATGTGAATAAGGTAACACAATTTGCTTTTGGAAATATAAAAAGATTTGCATTAAAACTTTGTTTGCAAAACATTGAGACTTGATTTTTAGACCTCAAATTGGGGAACTGCTGGTTAGTTCAAAACCAGATGTTGCATTAAGGTCTTGATGTTAATGCTTGGTTAGATGTTTAACTTGTACAAACATTCATTGTCAATAGATATGCAAATGAAAGTTTCTTCTAGAAAAGTATCACCAAGAGAAATTTGAAGATGAAATTATGCAAGAGATGGAAACAATAAATATCCATAGCTGGAATACATGGAGATTTAGGACCTTGGGAAGACTTTTTTTTATTTATAATTATTTTTTTCAAATTAAGGCAAGGTTGTGCTTTATATGCTCAAAAAAATTGTAGGGTCAGATGTATTGGTTGTTAGGTAAAGTTTATAACAAATAATTAGATTTATAATGGGATTTTTTGTTTATTCTAAAAACTAATATATATTTAATATAGGGTATATGTCAATCTTCAATAGGAGAAATATATATATTATATATAATATATGTATTAAAGATTGAAAGTATTAATTGTTAGTAGGTTCAATTGATAGGTTAGTAAGTAAACTAGTATATTTTTCCACATTTATAGTGGCAAAAAAATTCATTTGTTTGGTCATGACATATTATATTGTTACGTATTTTAGGGTGCATTCTTTATCAAAGGAACCAAGGACTGTGTACACTTGCATGAAATATTGCACCCCCATGATTTTGAAATATAATTGCATAAATTTTAAACATCAAAATGTAGTGAGGTTTAATTCAAAATGTTTGTATACTTGTGAATTTGCATTTGCATGGTTTTTGTGTAATGTGACGATGATCAATTAGTCTTTTTTATGATATAGAAGAATGGGAACGTAATGTTGACTTGGTGCTTTTAACTTCAAACATTTTTAATGATATGTAATACTAAATCATTTATTTTCAAAATGCATGGAAAGTTGTATATCATTGATTATAAAAACTTGATATTAGAAAAAATATTCACATTGAAAAAGGAAATTTTTTAATTCACACCTTTTTTGGTTAAATTCACACCTTTCACATGTTCGATTTTATGCAGATTAAACTTTAAGAGTATGTTCCTTTATCAGTTCAATTACTTATGTGAGCAAGTTCTCGAGTTGTGCCTTGATTGACCACAGACCCCACACTTGTAATGATGATAGGGCAACCCCCACGATTTCAATGAATTATTGGGGGTGGGACATACACTCAAATTTAATCTACATATAATCGGATGTGCGAAGAAAGGGTGTGAATTTAACCAAAAGAGGTGTGAATTTAAAAATCTCCTTGAAAAATTATATGATTAGGATTTTTTCATCAAATTGATGAAAAAAAAATTATATAATATATTTCTAGTAAAATTTATGAAAAAATGTTTGGTGTGTGGAAACCACATGAATGTTTTGTAAAACAAAAGGATTGTGGCCTTGGCTCTTATTATTGTGACCACACCTTTAATTGTGAATAATTATTGTACATGATTATGTCATTTTGAAAGCATTTCAAATCTTTCACAACCTGGAAACAAAAATAACAAAAGCATTGTTTATAAAGCTTTAAATGTTATTGAATATTTTATATTCATTAAATTCAATCCAAATTATTCCAAATGTTCCCATAATATAAATTAGAAACATTACTATGTAAACCTATTAGATATTTATAGCATTAATATAATTTTTAATCCAAAAACATGAAAAACCAAGCAATAATCTTGCACTTGCTTTGATTTCTATTAATGTGAATGTGCCTTTGAAAAATATGCCAAGTATAGATGGTATGTCAAAAAATAATAATCTTATCATGTGATTTCACCATGTTTTAACTTTTTATTCATCCTTATCATTCTTCACAACTTCAAGTACTAAAATTAAAATTTTAAATAAATATAAGATATCAAAATTTGATGTAATAAAAATTACTAACCTATTAAATTTAAATGATTTAAATATGTGCATATTAAAAAATTATGTAATAATTGGGTGAAAAAATAAATGGGTCATTCACATAATATTTCTAAACAATACTTTGTATGGCTTAAAATAATAGTGTACACTTTTAATATTTAATGTCCCCCAAGGTTAAGATAAAAAAAATTTAAAATGTTAATGTAACTTTTATTTGTTGAAAATAAACAAAGATATATCTAAAACTTAAAATTTTAAATATATTGGCAATCAACATCAAAATGAAAAAAACCTTATAAACTTAAATGATCAAAAGGGATTTTCATTATTCAATATTTTTTAAATGAAGGCTTTTGCAACTTGGTCAAGCACTTTTATGTTATGTTTGGTATTGCCCCACTACTTCATGTTATTTGTGATTATCATTGATGAATAAGCATTCATTTGCAACTTGTGCATGTTTTATGCTACAAATTAAATTTAAAATGATCACACCATACCAAAATGCATGCACTATATCATGTTTTATTTTATATAAATTATAGATTCAAAAACATTTAATATGTGATGTACATTATCCCTAGCTACATTTAACAACTTAAGGCTTTTGAAATTTCACTATTACAAAAGTGGTGTGCAGTTCATTAACCTAAATGACTATGGGACTTTAAAAGTGAAATAAGTTCATTGCATTTTATTGATTTCACCCTAGTGAAAGTTATTTCATTGTAATATCATTATGTAAACATCATGTTTCATTATTAATTAACATAATTCACTATTATAATTTACTATAGTAAATAGGTTTATTTTATTTTTTAAAAATATTCTGTATATGTTACTTATGATATACCTTATATTATTATAAGTTATTATAGGCTATTATAAATGATTTTATCCTAAATATAATAACTTAAAATAATCTAAAATAAAATATAACGACGTAAAATAAAATAACTTAAAATAGAAAATAATAACCTATGAAAAATAATTTACAATACCCTACAATATAATAATTACCAATAGCTTATGATATTGTAACATAAAATATACAACAAGAATTTATAATAGAATAATCACCAATAGTCATAATATAACATATAATAACTTATAATACAATAACCACCAATAAAATAACCACTAATGGTTTATAACCAATAGCCACTAATATAATGGCCACCAATAGCCACTAATATAATAGCCATTAATAACCACTAATATAATAGCCATTAATAACCACTAATATCCGCCAATATCCGCCAATATCCATTAATAAAATAGCCACTAATATCCACTAATCTAATAGCCATTAATAAAATAATCATTAATAGCCACTAATATGCACTAATACAATAACCATTAACAACCACCAACATCCACTAACAAAATATCCACTAATAGCCATTGATAACCACCAATATCCATTAATAGAATATCCATCAACAACCATTAATAGAATAACAACCAATAATCATTAATAAAATAATAACCAATAACCATTAATAAAATTAGCCAGCAATACCTATTAATAAAATAACCACCAATAACCATTGATAAAATAGTCATTAATAAAATAGGCACTAACAACCATTAATAAAATAACCACTAATAGTCATTAATAGAATAGCCACCAATAACCATTCACAAAACAGTCATTAATAGAGTAGGCACTAATATCCATTAATAAAATAATCACTAATAATCATTAATAGAATAATAACCAATAGCCATTATTAGAATACTCACTAATAGTCACTAATAAAATAACCACTAATAGTCATTAATAGAATAGCCACCAATAGTCATTAATAGAATAGCCACTAATTACCATTAATATAATAGCCACCAATGGCCATTAATAAAATAGGCATCAATGGTCATTAATAAAATAGCCATCAATAGCCACCAATAAAATAACTACTAATAACCATTAATAGAATAGCCACCAATAGCCATTAATAAAATGACCACCAATGGCCATTAATAGAATAGCCACCAATGACCATTAATAAAATAGCCATCAATAACCACCAATAAAATAATTATTAATAACCATTAATAGAATAGCCACTAACAGCCATTAATAGAATAACCACCAATGGCCATTAATATAATAGCCATCAATAGCCACCAATAACCATCAATAGCCATCAATAACCACTAATAGAATAGTTATTAATAGCCATTAATAAAATAACCACCATAACCATTAATAAAGTAACCATTAATAGCCATTAATAGGCACCAATAAAATAACCATTAATAACCACAAATAAAATAGGTACCAATAGCCATCAATAACCACTAATAGCCCCAATAAAAAAACATAATAACCATATATTATAATTGCATAAAATTACCAAAAATAATCTAGGGTGAAATAATTTATAATAAATGAAAAGAACTTAAAGTGAAATAGCTTTCAATAGCCAAAAGTAACCAATAATAGCCTCACATAATTGAAAATAGCCCAAGATGAAATAACTTAGAATAGCTAAAAGTAACTTATAATAGTTGTAAGTAGCCTATAATGAAATAATTTACTATAGCCAAAAATAACAAATAATAGGCAAAAAAACTTACAATAACTAAAAATAGCTTAAGGTGAAATAAGTTAAAATAGTAAAAAATAACTTAGAATAACCAAAAGTAACATAAGGTGAAATAACCAAAAATAGCCAAAAATAATTTAGAATAGCCATAAATAGTTGTAAATAATATAAAGTGAAATAATTTAAATTAATAAAAAAATAGCCATATAATAATTAAAAATAACTTAGCATTGGTATTATTATTATATTAACAAAAGTCTTATCCATTTATTAAACTTTTTTTTTTTCAAAAGAATGGTCATTGAAATGTTATTCAATAATGATATTCAACTTTTTTTTTTGTTCAAATGATTTTAGACTTTCAAAAGGAATTATGTAATTAATAAATGTAATTATGTACATTATTGAATTTTTTTAAGAAGTAAACTTGAATCATTTCATTTGAACAAATTCTTAATAAAATATGAATTTTCAAAGTTTATATTTTTGCAATGTTTAAAATGAAATATTTCATAAATAGAATGTAATGTAAAATATTATCACAACAAGTGGGGTGGCTTGATGGTAGGGTGGTTTGATGGTAAAATGTTTGCCTCCATTCTAAAAGTCAAGGGATCAAACTTCATGAATGGTGTTGTGTGTGCTTAACAATGGTAAATTGACTGAATATTCTCCTATCTAGTTCCTTAAAATATGCGTTTAAGTTGATTACGTGGCATGCCTACATAAATTAAGTTTTTAATCTAGCCTAGGTTATGACACCTGTTAATAAATCATAGGCTGAAAATCATGAAATTATCAATAATATTATATGTTAAATAATTTAAATTTAATTAATTTCCATGTTGGCTAGTTAATTAACTAGTAAATGAATGGCTTGATAAATTTGTATTTCACTTGAAAATAACCTTGTTTCAGTAGGTACTAATGAAACAATTCATTGTCCGTAGCAACTTGTCCCCATTCACCAAAGGGTTAACTAATTTCACAAGGTAAAAATGTTCAAATTCACTCAAAATCTAATGAAACCCAAAGTGAATTAAAACACATTTTGATGTAGTGAATTTATACATGTATTGGACAATTCCCAAAGAACATACTAAATCAAAAAAAATTCTAACACTAATGTGCTTTTATAATATCATTATTTGATCTTAATGTTGAAAAAAAATTCAACATTAACAAGTTTGTATTTATGTCAATAATTTCAATTGCTTGCAAAATGGACATTACTTGACTAATCTTGCAAGAATTATTCAATGTCTAAAGTCTAAATAATTTAAACCAAAAATAAAAATTGGATGTGATAATTTTTTAAATTGAATTTTTCAACATTGATATCAATTATAAATTATAACATAACTTGCCACAATTACCATTACTTTCAAATGGCACCATGGATAAGCATATCTTGTTATTTGAATGTAAATGTCACTTGGGTTTTGAAGTTATGTTGGCTCCTATAGATTGCATTAATTGAAATATGATCTTGCAATTATCATATTTGTTCTATAAACTGAAAATCAAATATTAAAATGTAAAAATTTAATGATTAATATTTTGCCAAATTAATCATTCAATTTTTTATTTTTTTTTAATGAACTTATAAGTGATTTGTTTGTCAATTTTCCATTTAATATGATGATTAAATTGTTAATTACAACCATCAAATGATGGATTTGAACTTGCTTTAGAAAATTATGCATTTCATTTAGGGCATTTATCAATATCACAAAATGTAATGTTTTGATGAAGACTTTAAAAATATTTTATACGTAAACATTAGCTAAATAAATTCCATTTGTTTGATAATTTATTCACTTTTGTTGCATATTAAGAAAATTCAATATGAAAGTACTATCACTATGAGAAATTATGGTGTTTTGCAACTAAGCTTGCAATTGGGGTTTTGAGTTGCAACATCACTTGTAATTGAATGTATTTTTACAACATGAATGTTATCCAACAAGTTACAAATGTTGCAACACAATACACCACATGTGAAATTGTATATGTATGCAAGTCATGTAATTATGTTACAACTTTGAAATTAATCATTGCAACTATTGTGCCATTACATTACAACTATTATGTAACTACATAGGCAACAATGTGTTGACTCGGCAATGATGAGTTGACAAATCATCAATGGACACATAACAATATTAAATTTATATTGATTTTTAATTTTTTATTAGTTTAATTTAAATCATCAAACTTAAGGCCAATAAAATGTTGACATGTAGCATTTAAGTCAATAAGTAGGTAAGCTTAATATAGGAAAGGTAGACATGTAGTAGGCTTAAGCTAAGTAAATAGGTAATTTGGGATAATCTTATGTTATTCAAGGTTTAACATTTAGGGCCAAACCTTCTTTAATTGGTTTATTTCACATGTCACTTTCCTTTAATACTCCTAGTGCACTAAATTATATATTTTACAAATTTGAAAACTAGGACAAATAATATGGGGGAAAAAATTTAGTTGCAACCTAAATACAACTTACTTACAACTATTGAAAATAGGTCAGTGATTGAACACTTAAGCTTTCAAAGAGTTTTACATTTTAAGGCATTGTCCTTTTGCGTTTCAAATGCAAAAAGGTTTTCTTAAACTTTGACATAACACACCCACAACAATGTAGATTGCTCAAAAAGGACATTAAATGAAGAATATATGGTTATCAAAAGTACATGGTGATGCACTCCCAACCTCTTTAAGGGACTCAAATGTGAATCTAAAATGAAAACAGCGGAAAAGTAAGAAGTTGGGGCACGCTCCCTAGCTCATAGCACTTTGAGGGTAGAGGGGCGTGATGGAGCTCCAGGATGGGACTAAGAAGATTGACAAGCACTTTAATCACTCACACAGACTTGCATAAACCAAGCAACCAATTAGTTAGTGCATAGCTGGAACACTTTTGGTGCTAGGACGAGCCACGAGCAAACTCGAACTCATAAGACTCACCATGGCCCGGACTTGGGGGAAGCCACCACCTTCCCCCTTATAGTATACTTTGTGCCTTTTCACGATACCCACATCCAAATGGCATTTTGTCTCGGGAGTCCTGAAATTCCCAAACTTAGGACTCCCGCAACTTTGAGGGCCCATAACTTTGTGTGCAAACCTTTGATCGAGATGAGGTCTAAAGAAAAGTTGTAGCCCTCATTGAGAGCTTTCCAACGGTATGTTGCATGTCACATGCACACAAGGAAATCGAGACAATTCCCGACTTTTAGTGGTCGAGAATCAAATTGCCAATTTGACTTTTGGCCCTTCTTTTGGCCATAATTTACGTTTTAGGTGTCCAAATGAGTCATGTGAGCCCATTTCAAACATCTACGTTCCAAGAACTTTTCAATGATATAAAAAACGTTTCAATCCGATGAATTTTGACCCCTACGATCGCCCTCTGAAGATTCAAGAATCCATTGGGACTCCAACTCCCAAGATGGGAGTTCATTTGGGAGTGTGAGGGTTCATTCCCTCACACTCTTTTACACTCCTAAGAGCATGAAATGTGACTCTTGGGCTCACTCTTGGCCCGCACCCTCGCAAGCCCAAGGTTAGGGTTGCGACACATGGAATCAATGTTCACTCACCAACCTAATTCAAACTTTAAAATCAACACATTCGTCTTCTTCATAGTTTTATATGTTTTTTTAACCTTGGAGCTCAAATAATTAATATAAATCTTAATGTGGCACACCCATAGCACTTTAAATCATTAAGTTAATAAATTAAAAAAAGGAAAATATGAGGTCTAAAAATGAAAGGTCATTCTTTTAAAAAACACACATGTAATTTCAACGTGTTTTGAATTTCTTTAATGTTGTTCCTTTGCCTATGAAGCTAAAACAGATAATGTAAAACTTACTTTGATATTCCCATAATGTTTTACATCATACAAAATAAACAAAAAACAAAAAAGATCCAAAATTGTTCAATCATTGGCCAATAATCAATGACGAACAATTATATCCTAACATAGTTTATTTACTAAGTATATTAACTATTATAGTTCATAATAGTTAATAAGTAATAATATTAAATATTAATATAGAAATTAGATACTAATGTATAATAATAATATCATTATCATTATTATTAAATAATACCCTAGCTTAATTATTATTTTAATTGGCTAAACTAGGTTATGGTAACTTACCCTAAAATAATAATTTAAAAATAATATTTTGTAATATTTAATATTAAATAAAATTAAATTAATTAATTTTTTGGTAGCCATATTTAATTATATGATAGGTTAATTAATTAAAATATTATTTGTATTGTAATTAATAGTTGGGTAGTTGCACAAAAATCCAATTGCATTGCAATTGTAATATGTGATTATCATGCAATTTGTTAACAAATTCAAACATGGTTGACCAAAACCATATATATGGTGCATACATTCATCCATATAAAGGTCCATCTTGGGACTAATATGCAACTATAATAGAAATTCACAAATTTTTTACATGGTTTTTTTTTAATTCCCCATATTTCTATGGGATAATTGTAGTGTAGTTGCAAATTAGTTGTTTCAAAACTGTAGTTGCATGGTGATAAGGTTTCCACATACACAATTTTTCATAATTCATCAATTCCAAGATGTTATATTTAACTATGTAAAAGGTGTTTCAAGTGATTAAAAAGTAAACATAATAAATTTATGAGATTAAAAAATAAGGAACCAAATGTATTACAAAAATTGTCCATTAAACATAAGATGTATATCCCAATGGAGAAGAAAAAGTCTTTAAAATTTCAAACTAATACGTAACATTCATTAATGATATATCACAAAAAGATGATGTCAACTTTTGGTAAATTCATGGTATTCACAAAGAAACAAATACATATATGTCCAAAACTTTAAATATGTAATGTAAATGGGATTCAAGTTGACTTACCATTCCACACACACAACATAATGTCATGGAAAGTTGGTTTCTAAACAAAGTATGTTTGAATGATATTTAACTTGAATATAAACTACCAAATCAATTTTGGACCAAAGTAGTTCATATGACAACGTAATTTTGCAAAGTAAATATAAACAAACTTTAAATAAAAATAAAATAAATGAAATGTTGCTCATTATTATATCTATAAATGTCAACCATATTCACATAGTGCATTTCAAAAATGAGTATTAAATTAAAAAGTAGGTGTGAAAGTTGTTTCTTCATAAAATGACATGAAAGCGGTACATGTATACATTGATTAAGAAAAAACCTAAAACAAATTCAGTAGTTAACACATGGTCTTTGATAAGGCAAGTAGTATAATCTTTACAACATACTTGTAAGGAATCATTTGAAAGGAAATAAATTAAATGACATCAAATAGATGGATCCCATCTTGAAAAAAAAGCAATGCAAAGAACAAATATTTGATGAAAGTCTAAGGTATTGAGATCTTCATGATGTATATTACAAATATAACTAATGTCATTCTACGACAACCTTTTAGAAAGAGATGACATCCAAAGAGGTTGACAACTTCAATGATACCTTAAGAATGTTTATCATCAATTGAAAATAGCCAGAAGGGATTTTCATGTACATGGATTAAATTTGCACAATAATTTTTCCCTAGTGTTAAAAATATTCAAAGTTTTTTTTTGAGTATTAAGGGCCTTTGTTAACAATAACTTTTTACAAGTAATCTTAAGTGCTTACCACTACTAGGTTTTTACCCATTCTGTTACTTTAAACATCCTATGCCAAAGTAACTAGGGCATCCTTAAATTTCAAGAGATGTGTACTAGTTTTTTTTATTGTACTACTATTCAAAGAACTATCAAGATTTCACTTCAAGTTTCAATTCTCTTTTTCATAATCGTATCACCATTCCTAACATTAATCATCTTGATTCATTTTAATATTCTATATATTTTCCATGTAACACACTAAACCAACTTTTGCATAATAAAAACATTCACAAATATACACATGCACACATGCATATGTACAAGTGCATAAGATTAAACATTTGATTCAAACAAAAAAATAATCTAACCCTTCAAGGAAGAAGAAGAGAAAAAGAAGATAATTTTTCATCAATTTCATTATCATGTTTTGTGAAATTCATAATGATTATATCTATTATAATTATCACTGTGGTTTGGGTCATCAACTATCTTCTCCTTGGTAAATTTTCTCCTTTGACTATCCCTATTTAATAATGTAATGTGTTTGGTTAATTATAGTTCAACTATATAGTTTGCCAACTATTCCCAATTGAACTATCTCCAAGGTTTTACACTAGTTATTCCAATTGACCTATTACTTCTTTTCTAGTAATTTAATTTTTAAACATCCTTTTATAGATGATTACATTGTATAATGTTGGATGCCAAAATGACTTTCTTCAAGCATTATTTATTATAAACATGAAATATACATGTGATAAAAAATAAAAACATTTATGTATGTATTACATGGACTTCATAACACATCATTGGGGTTTAGATGATCTCCTTAAACATGGTATGAAACATCAATAAATGAACTTTAGTTATGAAATTCTTGTAATTATTAATAGATAAAAGTAAAATAAAGTGTAAATGTTTTTTGTCATTCTTATCTAATGTGTGGATATTGAGTTCTCCTAATTAACAACAAACATAACATTGCAATTATTCAAAGAAAATTTATCACAATAATTCCTATGATAGATATAAGGCAAATATATAACTTGCTTGGACCTTGGTGCACAAATATGCAAATAAAAGGGTATTCAAAGCATGTGCATGCATCTTATCAAATGCACCAAGTCAACATTACATGATTTTTTGACATAAAATATATCCAAAATAATGCTGACTTCATTAAAAAAGCTAATAGTAGTCTCATAGGTTCTCATTGATCTTAAATAAATCCATTGGAAAATAACAAAGAAAATCATGTGGTATCTAAGATAATATTTCAAATGTCGAATTTTTTCACAAAAGTGAGGAGAACATCAATAATCTTTAAAGATTTTCAAATACAAATGGGTTTGTGTAACATGTGTTGTAACTTAATGTCATTTATTGTGGTAACTTAAGCTAATGTTCAAATTTTTGGATGAAGTTGTACAATAATATTTTTAATGTATTGTCGAAAGATTTGGATAAATTTTAACTTGTTTTAAAATGATTATGGAGCATTCAAATCACTTTTACTACAATGTATCCAATGCTTTTGTTGTTTAAAATTATTTTTCAATAAGATTTAACATGATTGAATATTTGACATTTTTATGAAAAAGTTCTTAAGTACACCTTTACATAATAGTGTTATGTAACATCTTTTTAAGTCATAATTATATAGAAAAAAATTTATGTCAATTTTTCAATCACAATGTTAAACATAGGTATTTCCATAACCATGTGTACATAGTAAAGGTGGATATTGTAAACAATGGACATTATGATATACGGTGGCAAAATTGCCAACAACAAATTGAGTGTTTGGGGGCAATAGTAGATAATGCCATGGTGCCAACAATAACCTATTCACATAAACTAAGTAGGGTTAAGAAACCAAGGAGTGACATGTGGCAAGTTTGGGGGTAGGGGCGTTCTTTTAGATGTTTTTACAATAGCTTTGATTGGAGCTTTTGTGAAAATGTCTTCTAGAGGCCAAAAAAAAAAAAAGGTAATTGCATGGAAATGATGATGGGAGGTTTTTTTGAAACAAAAATGGAAGGCATGGAGATGGTGATGGGGATAATGTTTGAGCTTCTAGAGGTGAGGGGTTATTCTTCATGGCAACTAGGGTCACATCAGAGGAGTCTTGGAAAAATGACAAACAAAAAGAAAGAGCCTAAGGAATATGAACTTGGGACTCTTGTGATAATTTTTGTATATTATGTTTCGAAAAAAGTAAAGGAAAATAGGAGGAAAAAAGCATGTGCATATGTAGATAGTTTTCTTGCATTTTTCAAGTTTGATTTTTTGTTGTTTTGAAGAAGAAAAAAGAGGAAGGAAAGGACAACATGTTTTTTGAGTTTTAAATCATTTATAACATTTGGGAGTTAGTAGAAAGGTTGAACCTCTTTATGCTTTTGAGGTTTCCCATGGTTGACACAAATTGGGGAAAAAAACCATGTTGTTTTTTAACATGGGAGTTTGATTAAGGTTATATGTGGTTGAAGAACCTTTTGTTGGAAAATGAAATCTTCCAAGTTATGAAATAAAAATATGGGGGAAAAGTTTGTGGGTATGTGGAATAAGTAGGAAATAGAACCCATGGTGGTGTTTTTTAGTGGAGTTTCATGCATTTGTTGAGTTAAAAGGTTGAAGTTTTCAACCAGGTTAAGAAAATACATATATAACAAATAACAAATAGTAGTAAAGGATCCATGGTGATAGCCTCTCGGCATCTAATCCAAGAGGATTAGATAAAAATGGACCCCTAAAATTAAGCATTGAACCAAATCTATGTTTAACACATGATTCAAAAAATATTATGCTTGAATAACAAATCTTATTCTACTACCTCAGTTTGATTAGTTAATTCATTGTTGATAAAGACTTATGTCCTCAACCCCATTGGTTGATTATATTGTGACTACACCTAATGTTAGTTTGGCAATCAATTTTTGAACAAACAAAATTAGTTTTAACATTGAGTACCTACCTCTTAAATTTGTATATCAACTCAATTATGGTATTGGATCATTTTAAAAATTTGTACCACATTGGTCCTAGTATTGGGTCCAAGATTCTTTTTATCAATATGAAGCAAAGAAATATACCTAGCATTGAAGATAATATAAAACCAAGGGCAACTTTAGATAAGGGTTTAAGGACCAATAACCCAGGGACCAATTTGAAGCAAACTGAAGCTTGAATTGGATGTTTATTCCCATTTTTAAAAAGATTTTTTCTTAAGTTACAATGAGTGTGTTTAAAGGCATGGGGTCCAATTTGAGGGTCCAATATTAAAAATGTGTGATTGACATGTGAGAGGATTAAGTTCACCTTTGGTCTTTTCTCTCTCCTTTTTTTCTTGGTTTTTTTTCTATAAATTTTTATTTATTTATTTAAAGTTTTTACTCCTACTACACACAATGCATGAGTGTAGGCACAATATATTGGTGGGTGTTGTTTTTACTATGTCCATGCATCAAGTGATTGCACAAGTGGTTACATTGCAATGAATAACTATTGGACAACATTGGAGTATGATGAGTGCAATGTTGCTTTTCATGGAGTTTGTTGACATGGCATCAAGAGTTCACAACATGTGGAGGTACAAGACAGTTGTGGCATACATGAAGAATCAATTTTTGGGGAGCTTTTTTGAAAAGATGTTTCGACAACAAATAAAGTTAAGCTATGACACATTTTGTTCATTGCAATTGATTAAGGTTGTGGGTTCAAGTCTTGTGTGAAAAAAATACACACATGAGAGATTAGAACATCCATGTTGAAACTAAAGTAGCAATGGTTCTTATACAACGAAGTAGTGGAAATTATTTGCAAATGTGTGGAAAACTAGTTTATGGCAATGTAAAAAATACAAATGGTAAATACATAATCTCTAATCTTATATTCTAGTCTAAAATTTGGACCGAAATGTAATAAAACTAATACTAACAAAGTTTGCTCATTCATATCTACTTAGAACTAGTTTCACAATTAAAATTCAATAACGAAAGTATGATAAAAACACCAAAACAACAAACTCTGATTATGGAAACAAAGTTTTTCCAAAAACCAAAATATGTTTCTCTCGCACTCCATGAAAGCTCCATGTTCTACAATGATATAATGGGTCCTCATCTCTTCCTTTTCTCCCAATATATTCCTAAAAAAAAAAACCTATGTTCTATTCAAATTCAAATGGTGATAAAAATTTATGTAATCAAGCTAGTAATTCTTAAAATAACAATTAAATAAATAGAAATATACTAACTAATTATTATTATAAGTAATTATTCCCTTAACATTACCCACCCATACTTTGAATTATGTCTTGGAATTATGGATAAAAATGTGTTAAAAAAGTTAAATGTTTTGATATTTCTAATCTTGTGATTCAAAAATTTGATTTGTCTGTACAATAGTCTATTCTATCTATTTTACAACTTGTTTTGCATGTACTTCAAATTGAAGCACTATTTGATATTCTATTGTATATAGAGTCTATTGTTGTTCTTCTGATGCCTTTGTTGACAATTATATAATTGTTTGTCGATAAGTTGTTATTTGTTCTTATGACTGCAACTCTATTGTCATTTGTAATTATTACTATAACTACAGATCTGATGTAATCTAAGTCTAATCATGTTGTTACAGCTCTAACACAAGTTCAATCTAATCTTGTTGATCCTCTTGAATTATATGTTCCTCAGGTTGTATTTTGCTCCCTTATTTTTAAGGTTATAGATGCATATTCTTAAGACTAACCTCCTACTAAACAAATTCTATTTGTTCTAAAGTCTATTTAACAACCTTCCTCTCAGGGCTATCCTTTCCTCCTTTATGGTCTTTTAGTTGTTCTACTACTTTTGTACTTGATAATCCTACCCCATGTATCCCCTCTACCTTTTTCCTCATTTGAAGTCTCTAGTTTTGGAGATAAAACTAAAGGCTCATATTCAAATGATGGCATAATTCTTTCCATTTAAAAAATCTTGTGTCTGTACAACCTTTCATTCCTCTCATACTTTTTATAGACCTTATCAATATCCTTTTGAACAATGTCCTACACTGCATCCCCCCATAAGTTTGCATCTTTTTCCTCCATTGGTAGTGCCTTTGTCGCAACCCCACTTTGGCCAAGTGTGGGGGTGAAGCCCAACACTTGGAAAAGTTGGAGGTTTGGAGTCCTCCGGGACTCCCGAATGTTCAGAGCTCAACAGCAAGGCCCAAAACACCTCGTATTGGGGTGTTCTTGGTGTCATTGGAAAGGTCTCGAAACGTAGATATCGAAAATGGCCTCGCATTGGCAATTCGGACATCTGCAGCCCAAGTTATGGGCAAAAGAAGGGTCGGGAGTCAAACTGGTAGTTTGACTCCCGACCACTA
>Ga0116231_10002904_pt1 | contig 35770 bp, 18 predicted proteins | sample S1TSphgellanicum_2_FD_89695 | JGI IMG/M metagenome (GOLD analysis project Ga0116231, IMG submission 89695) | Host-associated microbial communities from peat moss isolated from Minnesota, USA - S1T2_Fd - Sphagnum magellanicum MG | ecosystem: Host-associated > Plants > Peat moss > Unclassified...
GAACCTCTGATTTCATTGTTTTTTTGGTGCCATATGTATGATGTATTAGTTTATAAAATGCTATGGGACCGGAAAAAAATATTGAATATCAGTTTATGGAGAATTATTAGATTAAGTATGAGGCCCGCCACAGGCCTGTGCCCGCATATTAGTTTAGAGAAAATATTAGTTTACACAATATTAGTTTAGAGAGAGTTTACTATATATGGTTTGGATGTTGCAAAATTGGAATATGAAATACTAGTTCAAGTATAACTTGAGCATTTCATGTGACGAATTGTTCACAATAAACCAACATAAATTTCTTATATCTTGTTTCTTTTGTTCAATTTTTTACAAAAAAAAAATTTGTTGTGAATGTCATGAAAAAGTTCATCCATTGTCATTTTTAATCCCCATTTTCATCCATAAATAACATTCATCCATAGCACGTGGAAGAATATTCTTCCACATCACCAAATATTCTATCCTAGGTGTAATAAAATATACTTTAAAAATCTTGTCCATGTGGGACGAATATCTTAAAAAAGATTCGGTCTTGCTCCCTTGCTCATGTTCTTGCTCGTAGGCTCATGAAATAGCATCCCTACTATGATACTTGTAAATAATGTGTGGGATTGTGCTTCATATAGTTTCACCCTAATCCGTCTCTTAACAACATCCTTCATGTTTGGAGAAATGGTAGTTTTTTTCTCCCACTAATTCTAAACAAGGGTTACCACTACATCATGTAATTAATCTACATGTTTGTGATGTGCATATATCAACCAAAATTATATGCATCTTTTTGAATGTCTAAGAGTATCTACCTCTTTGTAGCCTTCTTGATGTTTTGCTTGTCAACACCTAAGATTCTAGCAATGCATCTACTAGTCCTAGTGGGTTGTGTGGACGTAGCTACTATGCATTTCCTTTGCCATAACAAGCTTAGATTGACGTGGACTAACAAGTTGACATGTTAGGCCTTCTTTCAAATTTACTACAATTTGCTAGTTTTGTTTCAAGATTCTTATGTCTTGAAGATAAGGAAGTAGAACACCTTTGATGGAAGGATGACTTAAAATTTTCTCCATAACTACATGTTGATACTCTAGAAAACAATCTTTCAACAGGTTTAGGATACAAAAGGAAAAGGTTTTTGGCATCTTTTACATTAGTTTTGAGGACATATTTCATGTTCAACCCACCTCCAATTTTGTTGCTAATACATGTTTGTGCAATTTGAAGCTCAATTACATCTTCAACAATAACATCTTTGTTCTTCCTTGCCTTGTGAACTTTGTAGCAACGCACCCTTTCCCTTGTGTCTATAGCTATTTTCTTCGCATACCAATAGTCATAATCATGTGCCTCATTATTCACCTTAGCAACTTCTTCCAAAACAAAATTTGTTCTTTCAGTTTATGTGTTTTCTATTATTGTTGATTTCCACTTCCAATTGAACCATCACCTATAATATAACGAATGCCACATTTTCAGAGCACAAAAATCCTTGAATGCCTAGGTAGAAATTTGATGTTTCGAGAATTGAACATATGTTGTTGCTACAAGCTTTCATAACAAAATGAAGCCTAATACCAATGGATATAAAAAGTGAAATACATGGCAATTTGTAGCTTTTAATGCACTCCCACACCATGTAATGGAGTTTAGGGTTTGGACATTTAGATACCCACCATGATAGTTTAGTACCAACAAACACGCACTTTGAAGCAAAACCACACTTGCAACAATAGGTCTTTCCTCTTTAGTTAGTGTGTTCAATACCAACATACCATTTTGCTTGTGTCCACAATTTTCTCATGTATCACCAAATGAGACATTCAAGTGCCTTTTGGACATTCCTTCTTGTGGCCAACTTCCACCTTGAACATAAAACCCCTCACATCATCATTTACCTTAATTATGAAAATTTCAAAGATCAATAAAAACTTGTGTGTATAACCTTTGTTTAATCAAATTGCACAAAATTTGAAAACCTCCAATTGTAAAAACACAACTTAGGAACATACCTTTGTAGAAGAAATTGACCCCAAACCCTATTTGTTCCAAACTCCTAAAACATTGTTGTTAGTGATTGATTTAGCTGGATTAGGGACAAAAGGTTTTGTCAGCTTGTATGTAGATGACCTATTACAAGATGAATCAATAAAAGGTGCTTGCAAAAAACACCATGTTTTTACCAAATCACTATCTATATTCTCATGTAATTCCAACAAGTGGATTGATCATCTCCTATTAAATTCTTGATTGTATCTATTTTAAAATGAAGACATGTTCTTTATATAGCTTGTGGGATGAGTTTTAAAGAGAAAACATATGGGCTAAACCTTTTACTTGCACCTTAGTTTCAAATTGAAATGCAACTAAACCATTTCCAAAATTCAACTTTAATTAGTAATGTCTTTTTCATATAATGTCCAAATGAAACAATTTAAATTTCATTTTATTTTTTTTTCTAAAATCTACACACTAAAATCATTAAAAAAATACTTGAATTGAAGAAAATTGCATGTAAATCTTGCATTTGAATACATTTCAACAACAATGTTTTAAAGACATTTTCTTTCTTTAACCATCAATATCTTTCTCATTTTTTCTCCAAATGAATTTTTAGAAATATATATCAATTTTTAAAATTATATAATACATTTTAATTATGAAATTTCATAAAATTAGTTTATAAAATATGATGTATCAACATATAATAATGTTATTCTCAAAATCATTTAATGTTACATATTGTATTCAGGAATTATAATACATTTCAATATGGTATATTAAATACATACACATTAATTCTTATATAACAATATGAGTTTCATTATATAATTATAGAATATAAATTAATTTGAAGATGTAAATATTTAAAGAAATGAAAATTTTATTATAAATTATAAAGGACATTTTTTATGTTAATTTTATTTTAAAATATATATATATAATATAATAATTAAATACAGTCATATATGATATATCAATGATTTTATATGAAAACATTATTAGATAAAAAAATTATTTTTATGGACGAATATTATGTTTTACATCTTTATAAAGTGAAGTTCACAATAAAATATTATTTAATTAAGAAATTTATATATAATATGTATACATAATTTTATATGATATGTGTTTTATATCTTATATACATATGATATACTATTTATTATATCCTTCTGTGTTAAAAAATATTGGATTTTGATTCTGTTTTGTTATAAACATCTTTCAGCATTTTATTAAATAAAGGCAAAACAAAAAAAATCTGACTTATTCTTGGAATTAGAATAAAATTTTATTTCATTAATTTATAATTTGGATTTGAAACTGATAATATCTATACATAAATTAATAGTAAATTATATCATTAATTGATATAATAAATAAATTGAAATAAATTTATTTAAAATTTTAATTAAGTTTTAATATTAAAATTAGGTAGATTATATTATTATCAAAATATTTTTTAATTATTAATAAGAATATTGCAAAGTAAATTATTTATTATATATTTAATATAATCCCCAAATAAAGTAGAGTATGTTACAAAAAATTATTTTAATTACATATATGGAATATCTAAGTTTAATATTAATGAATTTTATAATTAAATATATCTTATTTAATTTAAATAAAAATATCTTGAGTAGTTTTTTTTATTTAAATATTACTTAAATTATATATTTATAAATAATATGCTAGTTGATACTAGAAAATATTTAAAAATATTTTGAAATTATTCTAATTAAATAATATTAATGATTAATAATTTGAAATTTTCTATAAAAAAATTCCATATTTATTTATTTATTTGGAATTTTATTGTAGTTCATTTGGTTTCAAAATAATGGGAGATGTTGACTAAATATATATTAATTTATGTGATAAATTAAGCATTTAAAATAACTTAAAATTTAAATATTGAATAGATATAATTTAATCAATAAAACTTAAAATTAAGACTATTTTAAGATAATTAAATGATTATTCTTAAAATGTAAATTTTGATTTGACTTAATTTTTTATTAAAGATAATAGGGATTACAAATAATTTAAAACTTAATCACTTCATGTGCTAAATAACATTCTAAATAATGATTTTAGTGTGATGTTTAAATATGATGATTTAAAAACATGAAATGTCAACTATAAAAAAAGATTAAATCAAATGATGAAATTAATTTTAGATGATCATAGGTAATTCATAAATAGACATGTAATATATAAATGAATAGAATTAAGGTAGATAAGTAGTTAGTTAGATAGTTATTTAAATGTAGGTGGGTAATATTTTATACCTACTTAACTACATCATAACTTTGTTATATTTTTATAACCTAATTATTGCTTTACATTACATATTTAGTTCACAAATTAGTTTTCTGAACTAACTTGCATATTTATACGTTGTTTTTTAAAGCAATGAATGTTAGCAAAGTATTTTAATTATAAACCTAGTTTGCCTATAATGAAAAAAAATGTTCAAAAATTTAAAGCACTAAAATTTTAATATTTAATTATGTACATATTCATTACATAGATAGATAATATTTTAAATTTATAATCAAGATGACTATAGTGACTAGTTGTAGTCACACATATTAAAATTCATTACTATAGTCAATAACTTAGTAATCTAGTCATATTTTTGGTAGAAAAATTTGATAGTCATAAAAATAGATGTCTTATATGATTATATGACTGGGGTGAGGACATAGTCACAAAATGTCCTAGTTATGGATTCCTCATTTTGGTGTAATGATCGTAATGACTAGCCTGTCATGACTTACTCATGATGCACACAAAAGTTTAGAGTAACCAAACTTGGATTTGCAACCTTTGTTTATGCCCACAACTTCCCGTGTTCATAGCTTACTCCTTGGAACTCTCACAAATAGGTGCAACACTCTTTGGCATTTTTGCAAAATAGTTTGCACTCTTATTGAACCTTAAATCCTAACAAGAATGCGTGTATGGGCAATATGTCTTTGTTTGATTTAAATTGTTGATTTTAAATTTGAAATAAAATCAAGCTTAATATTTCATCCAAGGTATTTAGATTATTTATTCATTTGGATGTTATTCATTTCATCCAAGTAATTAAGTGACCTCCCATATATCAAAAGATTATTTAATACATTATTTTCAAAGCAAAAAAAAAAAATCAAAAACCTCATTAAATAAGAAAAATCTTTAAACCCAAAAAATAAAAATATCTGCATTTTGATATGTGAACTTGAATTTATGTTGTTTAATTTCAAACAATTTTTTTTCAAAAAAATCAACACCTTTTTCATTTGTGAAAAGAAGACAATTTAGGACTTAAAGCATTGGTTACAATAGGTTTCAACATTTTTTGAAGATCTTTAGGTCATCTGAAAAATTCCAAAAATTCCATTGTGTTGCAAAAATGTAATATGATTATGATAATGCTTGGGATTCACAAACTTTCACACATGTTACGAAATGATTGGCATGAAAGTTCGAATTCAATCATGGTTACAAAAAAATTGGCTCCTTTTTACATGGTTTTACATTAGCATGCACTTTACACCCTAGAACAAAGTTAACATTTAATGATATGACATTTCATTATTATAAGAAAAATTCAAAATTTAGTTGTTAAAACAACTAAGCTTTGCAACTAAATGTCACTTGCAACTAAATGGGTGAAACAACATGGGTTTAGTAAATCATTAATCATTAATTGCATATGTCTTTCCTAACTAGTATGTGGTTGTAAAAAGCTAATTGTAAAACCCAAAATGTGTTGTTGTGAAACTTAGTTTAAGTTGTTAAATAGACCAACTAATTTACCTACTTAAGCTCCTCTAGATAAACACCTAGCCTAGGTGGTTTAAGTAGGTATGAAATATTTGTTCAATATTTTGATGTTGATCACAATGAATGTCATTTGTGAAGTGTGATCCTTGGACCCCAAGGATGGAATTCAACTCCTTTACCACCAAGCTGCCCCACTTACTATGTAAATAATTTAATGTTTATTCTATTTAAACATACTTCATTTAAACATTACACAAAACCTCAAATTTGATATTTCATATATTATTGATAATTTGTCCAAATGAAAAACAAAAAATTTATTCATAAATTTCCTTCAATAATATATATATTTATAGAAAACATGTAAATTCATTTCAAAATATATATATTTGAGTTTTTTTTTTGAATAACATTTCAACAACCATTCTTTGGAAGAAATAAATTCAAACACATGATTTGTAAATGGAAAAACTTTCATGGCTCATACAAGAATAAAAATATATGTTTCAATTCCTAGCCCTTCATTTGATTTAAGAATTTATATTATACAATTTTGCTTCGAATATATCATATTTTTACTAATAACTTTTAGTTTAAGTATATGAATCCATATAATTTATCCACATACAATATTTATAAATGGATCATAAATCAATTATATTTAAAAGCTAGATATTAACTCTATTTATTTAGCCATATTAAGTATGATATATAAATTTAATCTCAATATTTAATTTTAATTTGAAACATACTAATTAATACTAGAATACTAACTAATTTGCTGAAATTATAAATTTTATTCATTTTTACACATATAATCTAATAAAATTGTGTAATAATATATTTTTTACACATGTAAAATAAATATATTTACTTTTATAGATATATTATATGAAATTTTACTTAAATTTAGGATAAAAGTTTAATGTACAAATAAGCTACATATTTTCCACATTTTACATTTTTATTTTATTTTAAAGTTACATTATAAAAGATTATTTATAATATATCATAATTTACCATTAAAAAAATTACCATTAAAATTGATTTCAATGTATAATATCTAATTTACTCACACTAAATATTTAAAAATGGATAATATATCAGGTGAATTTAAGAAAATTTAATAAAGGTTCTTATTTACCTATAGTTATAATACAAAATCGAAATCAATTCCTTACATGTCGTAGTTTCTTATTTCTATATATATTCATATCAAATGATTGATAATATTTTTGAATCATTGTAAAGTAATTTTATGACCACATTGTTTATGTAATGTCACATCATTTTGTCCACATCATTTGCATGGTTATTTTTAATCATATTTGAAATGATTTTATTCTAATCACATTTTCAATTGATACTTTAGACATCCACGTCATTTTGTCATCAATCATGGATGCCAAATATGGATGAAAACTTGCAATGAAAAAATAATTTCATCCTTTCTGTTATCACATCATCATCTACTACTCAAATGGGTCACTAATATATGATTATAACTTTTTCCACATAGGATTTGAAACAATATCCTAGAATTATAGCCAATTACATAGTTGTTTAGAACATTTAATCATTGATTTCTTAGTTGCAAAAGACATAATTCCTTCTAGTGAACCTCCCAAATTTGCATCTTGAAGATGGTTGCTAAATGGTAAGTATTAAATTCTTACTTCTTGATTAGTTTTTATAAAAAGAATCACAAACATTCTTAAAAATTACAAATATACATGCAACTTGATTACACACTTACATTTAATACTAACATGTATTATTCTTACACGTATTAACTATTGCAACTTTAATTTTATGTGTATTTTTATAATACAAAATACATTTATTCACAAATAAAAAATCCCCAAAATCAATTACCAAAATAAGGACATGCAAAAAAATCTCAAAATTACATCAAGAAAGAATGTCCAAAAACAAAAAAACAAGAGAAGAAAAATTCAAATTTTCTCTCCAAAACCCCAATTTAAATTTAGCAATTAACTATTTACTAATTACATACATTACATTTTCCTTCACTAACCATAACGTTTCCTTAACACATACAAGTACTTGGCCAAGTAAATTTGGCCATAGTCCAACATCACACAATTCTTTAAGATATGTAACCATTTGAGGAGGTGGATATTGTCCAAGAGTGCACTAATATGAATTATTTTGAGTTATTTTACCTTAGGTTATTGTCAACTATTCCACCCTAAGCTAAGGCTATTCCACATTAGGATATTTTAGGCTATTTTATATAAGGTTATTATTGGTTATTCTAGGTTATTTTGGCTTATGCTATTGTATGTTATTTTAAGTTATTCTTGATTATTTTAGGTTATTTCACCTTACATTATTTTAGGTTATTATCAATTATTTTAAATTATTCCACCCTTGGTTATTTTTCATTATTATGGACTATTCCACCTTGAGTTATTTAAAACTTTCTCAACTATTTTAAGAATAATACCTTAAGTTTTAGACTATGTAACCCTAGGTTGTTCTAGACTATTTTAGGGTATAACTTAGAATAACTTAAAATATAGCCTAGGGAATAATAACTTATAATAGCCTAAGGTGGAGTAATATAAAATAGCCTTGGGTATAATAGCCCATATAATTTATAGTGAAATAACCTATAATAACCACTAATAACTTAGAATAACCCAAGGTGAAATAACTTACAATTTAAAAACCTAGAATAACAGAAAAAAACCTAGGGTACAATATTTGAAAATTGCTTGGGGTACAATAATTTAGGGTATTTAAAGTAACAACATAAAAAAAACATATTTATTATAGTGAATTACTTCAATGAGTAGTGTATTATGTTAATCAATTATGAAATATGATGGTTATATAATGACCTTATAATGACATAATTTGAAACAAGATGAAATGATTAGGGTCCAATGAACCTATTTCATTTTTAAAGTCCTATAGTGATTTAAGCTAATGAATTACACCCCATTTTGTATTAATGCAATGCCATGGGATGTCAAGGAAATGAACATTGATTAAAGAAGGTGAATTGCAAGATGACGATTAACGATGGGGGAACATGTGCACCTGACCTTTTCATTCACAATTTTTTTGAAAAAAATACATGATTGAAAGATAAACATGATTTGGCCTTGGACATCAATATTATCCAATTGGTCATTAGTGGGACCTAAATACCACCTAGGGGGATGATTAAGTGCCAAATTGAATTTAAGTTTGGTGTGATGTTATAATAATAATCAATGTTCAATTTCTTATTGCACAATATAAAATATGGGGAAATGCACAAGTGAGTGCAAATGAAAGGGAAAATATTAAGTTGAGGGAACTAAAAAGGTGCACCATCATAACCAAAATCTTTACAAGCCTACACAAGTATGGGGGTACAATAAACACCCTTCATGTGAACATCAACAATGTGTTTAATGTCTTGAAAACAATTGCCATTAGATTCTACAAACTAATAGCTAACTTCCATTAATGTCTTGGCTAGCTACTAATTTGTTGAATCTAATGGATTTTGTTTTCATAATTCACATGTAGTTTTTCTTTTTATGATTAAATTGATTTGTACAGAATGTGAAATAGTACTTTAACACCAAGGATTTGCTTGGTATTGGATCCAATTTTAAAATCTCTAAAAGTTTACATTTCAAGTCTAGTAGTTGAATTTTCATTTCAAGGAATGTCAAGGGGGGGAGGGGGCGGGGGGGGGACACTTAATGTAAAGTTTGGGATCTACTTGTGTCAAATGACCATTTTTAGGGGGGATAGTAGATAATTGTCCAACTTATTTTTATTTATCCTATTATTATCTAATTTTTAAATATATACATATTAAAAACACCTTATATTAATCATCCATTATTTCATATTATTACATACCCTATATAATACTTAAATTGGTTATTTGAATAAAGTATACCCTATTTTTAAAATAATTAACTTATAATTCTTACCTAACAACCAATATATTACACCCTATATTTTATTCACATATTTTCTATTTTTTTTTTCTAGTGTCCCTTCGGGGAGGAATGTTACTAAATAATGTCATCAATCTTGATGATTACTCCCAATCATTTGAAACAAGCCATCAACAATGTCTTGCATTCATCTTCTTGTAAACATTGCAAAATTTTCAATAAATATTAGAAACAATAAATAAACAACAAACATGCATCAACAATTCTTAGGAGCACATGAGAAAAAAATAAAAATGCATTGCACTTTAGTTTTCATGTTAGTAATTGAAGCCACAAACAAAGGTTTTGGTGGATGCCATGGATCAATGATTCGTTCAATTATGTTCAACATTGACAAGAACAAAATTAGATTTTAAGAGAAGATTTTCAAGTAAAATTTCAAGTATTTATAAGAAAGGGACAAGAAGGCTCACAATGGCACAAATGATGAACATCTTATCAAATCTCAACACCACATTGCACAATGTGACATGCTTTCATAAAAAATCAAACATTCATGCCACCATTGGGTGAAAACACACTATGGGTGAGCCATTCTTCACCCAAAAAAAATGATTTATAACAAGTATGATAGGTACATATGTAGTAAGTTGAAATCTTGATGGGATCTTTTGGAAATCCTAATCATAAGGAAAAAACTTTAGAATGTGCATAACAAAATTTTGCAACTCAAAGCTCATTATGAATCAAAGTTAAGTTTGATCCAATGATAAGATGAAGAGGATTGAATAAATCAATCATTACTACAAAATGTGGGTGTAGTTCACTAGTCCCTATTCACTAAACCAATGATTTCACTACTTTTTCAGTAGTCTCCATTCACTAAAACCAATGAATTCACTCAAAATCCATTGAAATCACTTGGCATATAGGGACACCTTTTGTTATAGTGAATGTGCATAAAATATATAATGTACATTTTTTCAATGACCATAGGGTTTCATGTTTGTGGTTCATGACACAATACCGAACCAAAGAAAAATGAAAAATAATACAATGCCCACCTATAAAATCTTTTCATTTTTCTCAAGGTAAGGGTTTTTTCCCAAAAATAAGAATTTATTTTGCATTTATTACTTAAGAAATGCAAAAAGACACATTTTTTGAATGGATTTTCAACCAAAAAAATTAAACTTTTAAATGGTCCTAGATTTAGTTAATTATGTCAATATTATTGACCACAAAAAAAAGAATACAAAACTCCATTCGTAACCATAATTTTGAAGTATATTTGTAAATTTTCATATTCGTGACATACTTATTTCGACACAAATATACTTCATATGTTCAAGTTTGTAAATGTTTCTTGTATAAAATCCTAGTTTAAGTCAAAAGCTAGTGCAATATATTTGAAATGAGCAAAAATCATCCAAGATGTGATGTCCACATGTACTAAAAAAAACCAAATGCAATTTTTTTTGTTTTTGTGACTACAATTTTTGGGGGGCGTAATGTGCTTTCACCCCATTAAGTAATCTATTTAAATCCTCTTTTGATGATTGACCAATGTTGAACAATCAAAATACAATCACAAAGTATCAAACCATTTAAATAACAACAATTCAAAATTTGAATTACATTTAAGCCATTTGAACATTGAACTTGATGAAAACTCAAACCAAAATTTCAATTCAAAATCTAAAACATTTTTTCATCATCCATTGTTAAAATCATTTTCGCAAGATATGTATCAAGAAGAAGTTATTGGCCAAATCCAAACATTTCATCATCTTCTCAAGGAGGGCATGGATGTTAGTTCATGAGCTTGCGAACATGAGCATGAGCGAGCAAGCATGAACACATGAGCAAGAGTGAATCTTTTTAAAAATATTACATCCATGTGGGTAGAATATTCCTTGACAAGTAGGATAAAATCTTTGCTGACATGGAAGAATATTCTACCACGTGTCCATGGATGAATGATTTTTATGAAAAAAGGATGAAATTTATTTTGAATGTTGCCAACAAATGTTTGTTTCTAGAAAATTGAATAAAAAAATAGGGTCAAAACAATTTATGTTGGTTTCTTTCAACACAAATCCACAAATGAAATGTTGAAGTCATAATTTAAAGCCATATTTCATATTTTAAAAATATGAAATATTATTAAGCTATGCAACATCTAAACCATGCAGAATATTAAAGTAAACCAAGAGATATGTGTTAATTTGAAAATTAATTGTTCACCACCAAACAACATGTGCTTATTAGGAATAAAAACAATATGAAACAACCCATTTCACTTCACATTACATACAACAATGAACATGTTTTTTTTAAAAAAAATTGTTCACACTTTCAACCTCTAATGTCTAACATGATCCTTGCTACTTGTAGAATCAAATTCCTTTTTTTCCTATACTACTAATTTGCTCGAACTATACAACAAGCCTCTCTTTTACAATGGCTAGAGGAAAATTCGAAATCACCAATTTTCACACCAAACACATTGGAATCAATGATTGAATATACATTAATTTCAAGCATATTTGAAAGAATATGTGAAATGACAACAAACCCTTGGATATGTCAAAGAGATTATAATCGATTACTCCCCTTCCAACATTTGCTAGAAATCAAAACATGGGGAAAAGAATTGAAAAGAAAAATAGACAAAATAGATGAATGGGTGGCTTGGCGATGGGCGAACACAAATATAGACAAAAAAAGTCTTACAATACTGAAATAAACTATAAACATTCCAAAGGAGGATATGGAAGACTACCACTGGACAATGATTATGTCATGGATTTTTTTTTAAAAGTGCGCAAGATTGAAAAAACCCATTCCATAACACTTTTTCACAAGTTTATTCAGCAATTTGTTGATAGAGGATTTAGTAACCTTTGGAAACTTGTTATCAATAGAATTTTTGAAACCCCAAAGACGACTTTATGTACCTCCAAGCAAATGCCACATGATTTAAGGAACAAAAGTTTTAAAACCACTAGTGAATCATTGAATGATAGGGCCGGCCCCAAAACCACAAGACGTGTAAAATAGTTGAAAGAAATAACAGATCAAGAATTGAAAGAGGAAGGATAATACAATTGCTTGTAATAACTTGTGGAATAATGCAAGTGTTAAAATGAATATGGGTTGAAGTTAAACACTTCAATTGATTATTGAAAAAATCAAATGAATTAATGTTGAGACAAAAAACCATGAACTTGAAGCAACCATTAAAAACCCTCACGAGTACCATTAAATTTGGATATGTTCCCAATGCTAGAAAGAGGAAATTTCAAGATTGTAGATGTAGAGTAATGGGGATATTCTAATCACTTGCAATATTATAAGATATATGGGATGGTGATGAAAATGTTTTTGACAATGCTTCTAAGCAAACTACAATGAAAACAATGTACAAATATGGGGGATGTTCAAGAGGAAATTCACTAGGCCATCAATCTTAGCACATGATGAAAAATGCATCAAATTAAATACATCCAATATGTGTAATCTCTAATCCAATTATTAAAATACACATTAATTAAAATATAAACATGTTTAGATTGTCCACACGATTGTTTAATTACATTCATTACATATTTAAAAATCCCTTGTACATCCAAATATTAATTGAAGCTTGGAAAGTGTTTTGAATGTTTCATACTTGAAATGAAAGATTTTGTAGGAGTGCAATGAAGTATAGGAATAATACTTGCTAGAAGGTATGAATTAAACACATGGCATGTATAAAAAATGCAAACAAAAAAATGGAATGAAGCCACATTGAGCCCAAGGGCCAGTGAGGTGATCATAATTACATGTTACACACACCACACATGACACGAGTAAAAAACATAGTTGTTCAACAAATTATAACATTTTAGTGAAGTTAGTCCCATCCAAATAGTCCAAAGAATGTTAAATAGTTTTGAAGAGACCATTGAATGAAATACTTAAAGAACAACCTTATAAAAAAGTCCTTTGAGAGATGTTTACAACTTTGTAACATTGCATCAGTAGGGTTTTCATTGAGCTTCCAAGTAGCAAACATAGAAAACAAGTTCTGAGTTGAATTATTCATTTGCACAATGTCACGATATCCATACCCCAAACATTTTTGTCGAACACCAAGAAATTTGGACTATTACCCATTAGTAGAAAGAAGAGAGTGTAAAAGTATAAATTTAGAATTCCAGGCCAAGGTTGGGTGCTAGGCATCTTCTAACCACTTGCAAGATTACAAGATATACAAAACAATGATAAAAATGTTTTGCTTGGAGTTTCTAACAACTTGCAACAACCTCTTGGAGACAATCCATGGCCAACACATTCGATGAATTAACATTATAGAATGCAATTTCACATGCATTGTGACTACCTATTCGAATTTCAAATTAATAGGAGAATAAATGAATCACTTTTACTACAAAATTGGCCTAGGAATGCTTTTGATGTTGAAGACAATGAATACAAAAAACACTAGTATTCGCTTACAACAAAGAGTTGGATTCCCTAATATCGGCTAGTTGCATTACTAGAAGCCTAGAGGAAGAGGAGAGCTCACCACCACACATAGGAGATGCAGTGACAAACTTAGAAGAAGAGATGATGAATATGGAAGACACCACCCCAATGGCTACACCACAGTTTGCAATAGGTTCCAACGAATTGAACAATCCACCAATGGAACCCGACTTAGCTCAATATGTCAAAAAAAGAATGTGGTGACACATTTGAAATTGGCAACAATTGTAGAGCTTGTCAGGAGAAGTTAACAAGTCCTTATAAACAAGGTTTTTTGAGGCTTTGATGCACTAAAAGATATATTTTGTATGAAGAAAATGTTTTTTGAATCGACATGCATTTTTTGAGTTAATATGTTTACTATATTTGAATAGAGCATATGGGGAGAAAACGACTTAAAAAAATGTGCAAGTTATTTAAGCTAGATAATACAATTGGTTTCAAAATGGGCGTCACATTTTGAACTATTTAACAAAAGTGATATCCCAAATTTTGCATTTCATTTCCTCTATAATAAAAAAGGATTTAGAATAATTGAATGTCACGTACAAAGTGCAACAAGGCATTGCATCAAAATTTAAAAAGGGCTTGGGAGGATGAGCTAGCTTGAGAAATGTCAAGGAATATAAACAAAATATTTAATGACAAACATGCTTCCAAATAACACAAAAAAACTAAGAGAATTCTTGCATTGAATTTGAATCACTTGATCTCAACCTAACCTCTATAATCAATTGTTGTAAAAGATAGTCAAATTGGATGGGATGACCACTTTAAACCATGAAAACTTCCATTGTAGAGAATCTAATGATGGGAGGAAATCTAATATGCATTTTGCGGCAACATAAATCGTTGAAAAGTTGGAAGAACACCGTTAAAGATTGACGAAACATTCCATAAGCTTAATATAAAAAATGTGGAGACCGTTGGGATAGACATTGTAGTAATATTATGGGAGTTTCAAAACAATAGATCAAAAGAGATTAAATAAGAAGGATGGAATAATAGAACGTAAAAAACTTTTACAATGTGTATTAAGCAGTGAAGTATTACACAATGAATGCTTATGTTGTCTTTGTTAGAGGATCTATATTTCAATCTTAATTCTAAAAGGATTAATTTCCATGTTTTAATATCTATGTAGAAATTGAAAAGGAGGGAATGGAACATATCATTGAATGCAAGAATTTGGAGAATAAGAAATCATGTTGATGATAAAATGAAATTGGTAGTTGAAGCACTAGAGGAGGAGGAATCAAAGGAGTACTTCACTCCTCCTCAAAGCCCCGATTGTAATGAAGATCCTGGATTAAGAAGTAATAGGGGAGATCAATATTCACATAGGAAGATATTGTGAAATGGGAGATTAGATGTCATAAAAGACTTAGAGGAATAGTTTAATGAAAAAAATTATCTGAGTGCACAATAACAATAGTTACAACATGGGATGGAAAACAGAAATGATGAAATCCTTGAAGTCGGCAATGGATCATTTGATTTGTTCCATAGTGCTTTCCTTAAAGATGAAGTGCTATCATTACATAAATTGATATTATAGTATTCAATGAAAGACAAATGATGTATTGAAAGAATGTGGTGAATTAGAATGTGGTGCACTAACGTTATAATGTTTTGGCAGTACTTATAAATAGTTTCATGGTAGCTCTAAACTTGTTGCAAAAGAAAACGAGATTTGAAACTTTTTCAAGTTTACATTATTGTGAACAAAATGGTTAAGATTCCATCAAATATATTTTTCCTCACACCTTTTTGCATTGTCTCTAAGTGGAACAGCTTAAAAAATATACCATTAGAATTGCCGTTGGATTAAGAAACTTAAAACCTACCAAGTATAAAACCTATCAAGGCAAGATGCATAAGATGCACAAAAGAAACAACATCTGAAGAATTCATGCAAGGGGATTCAAAGAATTGCCATTTTATAATGGAAAAATTGTATCTCAATTAAGTATGAACGAAATATAATCAAAGGAAAAAAAATCAATAAACATTTTAAACACTAGCTTCTTTTGCTTCATCATCAATGAACATCTCAACACCAAGATGGTAATAGGTCCTAGGCTTTAGAGATGGGGGGACAAAACATAAGTCCACCAACGCAACTATAGATGCTTTGGCATATGATGGCAAAATAAAGCTTTGAAGGGGACTCTAAAGCAAATTAGGATGAGCAAAGAATGGCACATGTTGTCTTTTTGATTTGCCAACCTTTTTATAAATAAAAACAAAACACATTTTAAAAAGATAAAAACATTGAAAAATTTAAGTTGCATAATTAGAAGGGTGCGGCTAGACTTACTCACAATTGAAATTAATTTTGGCTCTCTTTTGGATGGAAGAATCCTCATCACGGTTGAAGTCGAGCCTAAAAATATTCTTACTTAACTTTACATCCAAAAGTGGTTTGAGAACTTCACGAAATATTTTTGAATCAACCTCTAGAATAGGGATTAGCTTCCCCAGCTTTCGGTAAGCACGAATATTATTCCTTGTAAGGAAAATCAAATGCAAAAGTAAGAGAAACGAAAGGTTGCAAAAATAACTTGGAATCAAAAAAATATAAAAGTGAGATGAAAGAAAATACATGTCTCAAAATTAAAGTTCACAAATGCAAAATTTAGTGGCGAACAAACATCAATAAAAAGTTGTAGTGTGATCACATGGAACTCCTTCATTGCCCTAAAAGCCTGTCCAGTATGGGATCGAGTCATTGAAGTCGCATTAGTGTAGTTGTATAAGACATCTTTAGCCTTAGGATTAATACCCCTTTCAACCAACTTGGTAGAAAGGGCGGAAAATTAAAACCTTTAAGAAAGCATGGCACCTGGAGTTAGATTTCTCATGAGAAGGGTGACATGGCTAACAAAAGTCTACAAACGAAAAGGTAGAATTCAAGTCAATCCTAACATTCACTAAAAGTAAAGCAAGAAAACATATGTAGAAAGAGAAATTCAGGGTATTTGAGAAGATGGATCCTTGTTACTCATCTGGGGGCTTGAGTTAACAAGTTATTTCATGCGAACCTTCAACTAGTAGCTCTCTAGGAAGAATGAATCTCCTTCAACACTTGCAAATCATTTGCATGTGTGATAATGACAACCCATCTATTAGATAGAAATTTGTTTGCAAAAAAATAGTGGATTTGTTAAAATTATCCATTTGCCTGTTCTAAGAAGGAATGAGGGATAGTGGCTTAGAGATGTGCGAAATTGGGAGATTGGATGGTACATCTATATAACAAGGTCGACCTTGTTCTCTAAAGAAACCTGAAAAACACAATTGATAACAAAAATGGTTAAACAAATTAATTAAAAAAAAAGTCAAAACCAATCCAATTAACATCAAAGGAAGAAATAAAGTTATATAGTTGATGAAAGCTATTGGCATTCTAATTTCATCAAAAAAATTATACTCCTAAATCCTAAAAGCATTATGTTCTTGGGACCAAAAGTTGAATCCCAAAAGCTCTTAGTTCTAGGTCTTCAACTTTTGGCCCAAAGGCTAAAGACCTAGATGTTTGGGCTTTTAGTCCCCAACTTTCGATGCCGAAAGTTGGAAATTGAACCTTTAGAGCTCTTGGATTTCAATTTTCGGTACCAAAGGTTGGAGACCCAGAGCCAAGTGCTCTTGGCCCTCAACTTTGGGTGCCAAAAGTTGGAACCTAGGACTTTTCTACATATGAAATTTCCTAAAAAGAAAATTTTGTCGTAAGAAATTGCTTGAAAAACATTAATGAAAACTCAATAGATTAAATGGGGAAGGGAATTACCTCCAAATAATCTGTAATGCCTAAATGCTTAGCTAGCCATATTCAAGTTTGGATCCAAGATGCAAGAATTGAAGCCCATGAGACGTTCATCAATTTCACAATGGGACGCTAGTGAGCATAACTAGGAAACAACAAGGGAGTCACTAATGGAATTTGCTTCCCTATACTTGATGCTCATGCCCTAGGGATGGTATGTTCCTATCATCTTCTTCACTACTTTTGCTAAGGAGAACGAAACTCCAAGAGGTCTAGAGTTACGTCCTCTTCCTTGGTTGGGATGGTTCGAATGGAAGTCATTGGAATTTTGTGAAGAGATGAAATGCCCAAGCCAAAATCTACCTCTTTCTTAGATTGAATGGGGACATCTTCCTTGTCTTGCATATTTGATGCAAACTCCAAAATCTATCTCTTTCCCTTCCTCTTGCCCCCCTCCATTCTCTTCTTAATTAGTGTCTCCTTCTCTAAGGCACCAAAACCCTTGAAGAAATTCGGGTTCATATTTCTCTTAAATTTTGAACTTTGATGGAAGAGTGTTCTCCTTTGGGCAGTCAAGATACCAACCATAATCCAAGAGATGTGGGGAGCTCCAATGTCTCAACATGTCTTTCCTGTACATTGTGACGTTTCTCTTTAGATCTCTCCATATCTCAAGGAGTCTTGGAATCTCAAATATGGCACCCTTCCAAAAAAACACAAAATTGAAATACCTTTAATGGTCAAAAAATAATACAAAGTTAATGTCAATGAAAACTAAATGCCATTAGAAGATTAAAATGCAATTCACAATGGAACAGACAAATGTGGAATGCCTGGATCAAAAATCACTTGTAAACCACTCGTTTAAGGGCTTTAGTCCCATCGATGTGTTGCTCCCAAGTTTTACTCCTTTGAATCCCATCTTTGGACTTGAATTCTCTAAAGAAACAATTTCATAGAAAGAAAGTCTCCATTATTGAATGTAGTCTGATAATGTTGGTAGATCTTCAAACTTGAAAAGTTGAATGGAAAGATTAATAATTGTGGTAGAAAATAGTTTCTACACCTCCATTTCATATTACAAAAATGTTTAATGTTAGTTTTCAATCATTTCAAATACAAAAAATTAAATCTTTCGAATGGGAAAGGATTTACTTGAGACCAAAAAGTGGCCTTGTGAAGCCACTTATCAAAAGTTCCATCCGAAAATCCTTATTTTGGGAATTTTTCGCTTCTTTCAACACTCTAAATTAATTCCAGAGTTTCAACTAAAACACCTTTTGCTCATTTGAGATGTGTGCAAAACCTAACATCTATAGTTTTTTTATGAACATTTTGGGTTCTGAGTTCATATTGTTGTGGACCTGAATCTATTTTAGAAACTTGAGACCAAGAGTAGGGTCGCAAACTAACAACTACTTTGAGAAGGTGAAGGTATGATCCCTAATCTATCTCCTTGTCCATAAATGTATGTAATCAGGATGGTGACCTCAATTTTTCATCCAAAATTTCCTCATAATAAAGCTTCATGACCAAATTTACTACCACCAAAATCTCATGTTGCACCAACGAGAAGTGATTTCTATGAATCACATGTTTCAATTAAAAAAGTTGATAGATTCAATTTGAAAGACTAGGAAGGAAACAAACCTTATACATATAATAAAAAGAGCTCTCTTGCGTCAAAGAATACCAAGTCTTCCTTAACTTGTCCTCACATCTCTTGTAGCCATCAAGATTGATCACATCCTTAAATTGGACTAGTGGAATCATGTTGATGTTCTGGATGCAAAAGAAATCATGCACCAAATTAAGCTTCATGTGATCAAATTCTTTGGACTTTGAGGGTTGAAACAAAATTCATAGATAATTTTAACTTTAATGCACAAAACAATGAACAAAAAGAAACAAATGAATAGTAGCAAATGAAAGAACTTTGAAATTCATAATGTTAAGTTTGAATTTTATTTGTTCATGTTTGTCATTGCAATGAGGAGGTGGACGAGACTCTCTTTCGTATCCATTGCAATGTGCTAAGAGAGGTCATGTGGGTAAACTCTAGAAATGAAAGCCATCTAGGTTTGTAGTTGATGGTTGCCATCCCACACATAAAATATTCTCCCATTGAACCTCTTAAGATTTTCATTTGAGCAACCCCTCTTCAAATTTTGCATTCACAGCCTTTTAATGATTGTCCCACTCATGGATGTAATTTGCAACAAATGCCTCCTCCCCCTACCGATTTGTGGGAGAGACATAAAAAACTTTGTCGCCCTATTGATAGCCCATTTGGAATGCCTGTTCCATCTTGAACACATCAATCTTGAAGGCTAGCCTCACAATAGGCATGGAAGTCATGCATCAAAGGGGTATGTTCATCCAAGCCTTGGCCTTGGGATGAATCTTATGCTTCTCCAACACCTCAACTATCTTGACCTTGTGCTGCATCTGGACCTCGAGGATTTCCTTGTCTCCAATTGTTTTCATTGCCTCCAATTGTGAAGAAACCCCAAAGGTCAAACCCACCTCTTGAGCAGACAATGTCATGGTTGAGTTAGGTTACCTTTGAAGTAATTCAAAAGAATAAATAAGGCAAGAAGAAGATGCAATGATAACTTCTAGAAGGTATAGATCCAAGCTTGGTTTTTGAAAAAGGTGTGTTGGAAACCCTAACATCTTGACCGAGAATTTTACATATATATTCTTGTGTTCTTGTTCTTGTAGGAGGTGGAAGACACACAAACACAACAACTTGAGGTATGTTTCCAAGCTTTTCCAATTTCTCTTTCATTTTTTTTCTTTTCTATTTGAATGCTTTGAATTTGTATAGGGTTTTGAAGTTGTAGTTTTAAAATATTCTTTAGAGCTTGATTGAGGCAAGAGAATTTGCATCAGCCTTTCTTGAAGCTCTTGAGCTCTAAGTTTGAGAGTTGGAAGAGAGGCCAAGGCAAAAAAATTTGTGTTTGGCCTCCAACTTTTTTTGTTGAAAATTAGAAATTGAACGCAAATTCTTTTGCCTTGGCTTCTCTTGGAACTTCCAAGCTTTGAGCTTAGAAGCTCAAGGAAACGCCAATGCAAAAACCATTGTGATTGGCAAATGTAAGAGCTTTCGAGCTCAAAGCTTGGAAGGTTGCAAAAGGGTCGAGTGCAAATTTTTACGTTCGGCTTTTTGTGGAGCTTTCGAAGTTCAAGCTCGAAAGCTCTAGAAGGGTTGAGCACAAAAGCATTTGTGCTTGAAATGTGTGGAGCTTTTGAACTTGGAGCTTGAAAGCTCCAAAAGGTGCCAAGCGCAAATGTTTTTGTGTCCAACTACAAACTTTTAATGTTGAAAGTTTGCTGCCAAGCGAAAAAACCTACACTCCACATATGGTGGAGCTTTTGAGTTCCAAATTTGGAAGCTCCACTAGGGGCCAAGTGTAAAAAAACTTATGCTCAGCATGTTTTGGAGCTTTCGAACTTGGAGTTTAGAAGCTCCAATAGGGGCCCAACACAATTTTTTTGTGTTTGGCCACTTTGGAATTTTTGTGGATTGGCCAAAGCAAAAATGTGTTCGGCCTCCAATTTTTAGTGCCAAAAGTTAAAGGCCAAGTGCATTTGTTTTGCACTCAGCCTCTTATGGATCCCCGTAGCAACTTGCCCAGGAGCTCCATGAAAGACCAAAGCCATTTTTTTCACTCGACTTCTCATGGAACTCCCTAGCTTTGAGCTTAAGGCTCCATAAGAGGCCAAGCAAAAAAAAATAATTCTTGACCTCTAACTTTCAACACCGAAAATTGGAGGTTGAGTAATCAAATATTCCATGAACTCTTGTGAAATCAAGAGCTTAAAAGCTTGGAGTTTCCAAATTTACAGAAATTTCCTCAAATTTGTTTCTTGAATGAAGTTTTTGATTTTAATGTTACCTAATTCCCATCATATCCTTGTGTTTAAATCTCTACAAAGAGTCCATCTACAGAGGTATTTATGACTTTTTCAAGTTTCTTCCTTTTTTGTTTGTAAGCTTTGAGTTTTTATAGACTTTTGAAGTTATGTAGTTTTCTTTGGAGTTTGGCCAAGGCAAGAGAATTTGCCTTGACCTACCAAATTATGCATCTTTCTTTGTCTCTCAATTTATTGTCACTTGTAGGTTTCACCTTCCTTAGAAGATGATGAGTTAGTTGAACAAATATTGTTGGAGAAGGATTCTTGGGAGGTATTCTCAATCTTCACAACTCTTTCTATTGTTCATGTTTTACTAGTTTTTGTATTCCTCAAGTTAATTTTGTCTACATTTTTTTAGATTTGCAAACCTTTGAGTCATAAGCAAGTGTGGAAATGGATGTCCATGAATCTCAATTTGTGCCACCAACCACTTCTACATAGGTACTTGCTATCTAGTTTTTCTTTTGAAATTGGAAATTTCAATGTGATTGGAAATTTTTTTTGCTTGAAATTTGGCAAATTTGGCCATTCTTCCCATGAAAAGTCCTTTCTATAGTTTGTTGTATTTTTCAAGTCAAAATTTGGCAAAAATTCATTAGTAAAAGAAACACTAAAATTTAAGCCTCTAAATGAGACAAACAATTCATGAGGTCACTTTTTCAACTTACATGAGACTGTAAACTATTTCGAACAAAAATTGTGATTGGTTCATTGTTGAAAATATAGGTTAATAAATTATAATTTTCTTCATAAGTTGATGGTAGACATATATTGGAAGTATGAATAGGGACATAATTTTAGTTTTTTTAGTCTAAAAATTTATAATAGGAGTTACTCGCACAAACAATAATAATGACCACAATCTATACACCAATAGGGTGGCAATTGGTGATTATAAATGTATATGTATTCTTTCTCACATGGGCCCAAAAGTTCCCAAAAGGAACTTTAGATATGAAATCAACAAGGTGGTAACGGGCATTGAAAGAATTCAAAATATTTTTCCAATGAGATGCCTTTCTTTCAATTTCATTATGTGGGCTCTTGACATTTACTTTGGAGCATATGAACAAATAGGTCTATGAAATTATATACTTGTATAATGGTGCAAAGTTCGAACATGGAACAAATAGAATGATATAGAGTAAATATGATAAGGATATTCCCCTATAATATCAACTATTTCATCCATGTGTATTCTTTAATTTTGTTTAAAAGTTATACATGGTCAAATTGATTGAATAGATCATAACTTGTGTTTTATTCCTGTGCATATGCATATATTGAGAAGACCACTTAAAAAAAAATATTGGTTCAAAACTTTATGTTGTATGTTGAGCTCCAAATATGAACAACTTCGCACTCTTTGAACATCTCTTGTGTAGTATAGAGCTTTGTGGTGGGGGTATTTATAAAATAAGGGGCCTAGGATGAAAAAGTAATTGGTTTCGGCCTTGCATTTTCACCATGTTCCTCCACCATGGGCCTTACCCATTGTAAAACATCATGCAAACCTTATGAGTCGGAGAAGGAAGGTTTTTAAGCCCACTATTTATGAGTAGAAGCTATGTCGAGCTTACTATTTAAAAGCAAGAGGGACTTTACCCTTGACTTGGTATTTAAGATTAGGATGGACCTTACGAACATTTAGGCATGGGGTGCCTCCCACCTTTAAATAATAGTCATAAGATCCCTTGTCCTTTTTAGGAGGTATATCAATTGATTTACAATGCCTATCAAATGCACTAGAATCTTCTTCAAATATTTTATAAATTGTGTGATTTTATATATGTCATTTGTTCATTATTTTGTCATCATTATGATTGTTCCATAAAGTATTTTTAGATTAACATTCAAGGGTGGAGCTATAACCCTAAAATTTCCATTCAATTTTCTTTGTTATTTTTGAATTACAAAGATTCTTTTATCTTTCTCTAAGCCATAGTTCACATTAGGCAACATGATTCACATTTTTATTGCTCCAATTTGATACTAATTTCCACTGAAATTGGCAAGAAAGCAAGGTAAGCAAGATATGAAAATGAAAAAAAAGACACCTCCTTATTTTTTTAGCAATCTATGGAAATTTGGAAATATTTATTAATGAATTCTAAAGTTTGGTTATTGAAAACCCTGAAAATCAATTATTTTCACAAGTTAAAATTTACATTTTGTTGTTTGGCTAAATTTAATTAGCAAAACATTAGCCCATGATCAATTTTGTGATGTAGCCAAAATGATAAGTTTGCCTTTCATGGATCACATAATTCTGATTATGAATGCAATGTGTTCATGCCACAAGGGTGAAAAATATTTTTAGGCTTGTATTGAATCCTTCCACTTTAATCTTGCCCAAATTTAGTTCGATTAAGCACTTTATCAAAGGAATAAGAAAAATGAAAATGGAATCATAGGATGTCAAGTTAGTTCAAATCAAATGTCAAAATCTTTCCATGTCCAAAACTAACCACTTGTAGTAGGTTAACTATATTTTTCCATGTCAAAAATTGACCACCAACAATAAGTCAATCGTGGTGATGGGAGGTGTGTCATGAAGGAGTGGAAGTCGGGAAGTAACTAGGCCTACATGGTTACCACTCATTAATTTAAGATGGAAGATGCTTGGATTTTTTGTAATGTGATTGAAATTTTTTGAAGAAGAAAAGTAACCAAGATAGAAAAATGAAGGCCTTCTAGCCCTTTCAAGCTTCAAATGGCATTGATAGAATCATGTGAAAACACATCAATTTGTTTGTGTAGACATCCAAATACTTCAATTGCTAAGGGAGGAATTGATTAGTGGGGTGTCGATCATAATATTTCCTTTCTTTAGCTTGAGTCACGTTGAAGGTAGCAAATCTTGTAGTTGCGCAAGATCAAGGAAGTATCGCTCATGTTGGGTCAACAATGGTAATGTCAATTAGGGTGCGAATGCCATTTTTGGTGAACACGATGTTGATTTGTTGATGTAAACACATATAATTGTTTTTGACCCATGTGGAAGCCAACATCTTGCGTAATGGTAGAAAATATGTCGTGAATTGCATCATGGGTTCTTGGGCACTTATTGCCATGAGTGCAACATAAAAGGTGGATATCCATAAGGTCAATGGGATGTGTGCACACACATTGAGGGATATTTGTAATTGAGGGATGGAGTAATCCAAGTTGCATTTGAAGTGTTGTAAAAAATAATGGGGAAGATAATTGAAAGGTTAAAAAGATAGGTTGAGCTGTAAGCCAAACGTCCACCCCTAGGCTAGAACATGATAAAATTCGAGCATGATGGGCTTATATATCTTGTTGGAGAGCATAACATATGATGGTGTAGATGTTTTGAAATGGAATCTTGAAGTTAAACCATTGTTGTTTGATGAGTTGTTGAAACAAACGAAAAGACACACGAGTTAGGGGCGATAAAAAATCACATGTTGCCTTGAGGTGTTGCTGAAAAGGGAAGGTGTTATTGTCAATTCATGCTAATGTTTTAAGGAGGAAGAAATGTTGATCAACCATAAGCCTAACAATTATGATTGAAACTATAAGGGCCCAACTCCTTAAATAGGTTGTTAGGGCAATGGTGGTTGTTGGTACGAACCCAATGCCACTAAAAGTTATTGGGAGAAAAGCTTGTTTATAGTCTAAAAGTCCTTTTAGGCTATCAAAGGATGTTGGACCTAAGAGGTGCCCAAACATTTGAAGGGGGTGAAAGCACATTATGTTGGTACATTTCAGGCAAGAAAATGTTTTTTTTTAAGGTACATTTTGTATTATTTTGGGGTAGATTTTCTTTCATTTCATTTAACTTTTTAAGAAACACAAAAAATGAATTTTTGACACAAAGCTTTTAACACAATTCTTATTACTTTTCAAATGATAATGTTTTTTCAACAAACTTTTATGTATTCACACATTTATGCTTGTTTGAATGAAAAAATTCATCCAAATGTTTTTTGACAAATCACAAGAGTGGAATTACACTTCATATAGAATTGAAATGGGACAATGAACTCATATGTAATAAATGATTGAGTATTTCATCAAATTTGGTAATCATTTGGATGGTTTTTGAAATATATTTACACTTCATAGTATATCATGACGATTATAATTTTTTCATTAATATATTTTTTAATAATTTAATATCAATTTCAAAAGTGGATTTTCTTATAATCTATTTTTTGGGTTTTGAACTACCTTATTTCAAGTACCAATAAAAAAACCCTTTTAATATTAACTTGGTAGAAGTTCAAAAATACACAATTTCAAAAGTAGTATTTGTGACAACAATATTTGACTAGTGAATGCAAATAGGATAACACAAACCACACCTACTTGCTTTTGATTACATTTGTGATTACTTTTTGAAAAATATTCCAAAAATATTCTTGGAATATCCTTGAAAAATCTTTTTAAAAGGTAAAATTTTTCTTCATACAATTTATTAAGGTTTATGTTAAAAATTTGGCAAAAAATGCCATTTTAAAAAAGAATCAAATCCATTTACAAGTCCTTTTACTATTTAAAAATAAGTGTTATAGTGTTTAATGAGTGTTTTTGTTTATTTTTAATTCTTTGGATTAATTTCAAATTAATTCACATGTTTCCATGATATATTAAAAATATAACTATGTAAACAAATCTTACAATTTCAACATCAAATTAAATTATGACTTTAAAATGTGAAAAAATCAAGTAAGCGTTACATTTGTTATGGTATGTGTTATTATGACTACACCCTAATGTAATGTGCTTTCACCTATGGAGTGATGAATCAAAAGAAATAAGTGATTTTATAAAGGTGGAAGGAGGTGTGCATTGTAAGAAACATAATGGCCATTGCATGAAAAAATGAATAAGAATCCCAAAGCCTATTTGAATGTCACCCATTCTAAAAAGAATATCCACATGTTGAACATATTTTAGCAGGGTGTCTTTGATAAAAAAATGATGTGAGTGATGAGGTGCCCAATGGAACTTTAAATATTTTAATTATTTCTAATGGGATGGTAAATTGGGATGGAATGTTGAAGTCAGGTGGTAGGCTAAAAGGTGACCATGCTACACATTTCTGAGGTTGGATAGAAAGACCTATCACATATAGTTCGATTTGGAAATGTTCATATGTAAATGATACAATTGAAGGGGGACCTATGATGTGAATGTCATCTACCATGGATGGAAATAGACAAGAAAAGAAACTATTAATTATAGAATGTAAATCCTTAAATGGGTCAAAGTAAATAATACCTTTCCTAAAGGATTTTTTTGACAGGTTCCCATGTTAAATGGGATGATTGTGACTTCACAATCGCACATAGTTGTAATTTCAAATTGGTGCGAGGAGAAATGTGTTGCAAAGGCGTTATGGAATTGAAGGCATAAAACATGATTTGTGAGTTGATATAATGTTTCCCCCACTGTAATGGGATGAACTCCAATTGAAATTTTGATCCTGGCTAAAAGGTAGACTGCTCCAAAGGCCTATGTAATTCGAGATGGTTGTGATCTTATGTAATATGAGAACAAAGTTGAAACAATTAAAAGAATCCACTTGTTGAATCTTTTGAGTGAAAACAATCCTGAAGGTGAACAAAAACCATCCTAGAAAAATCACTTGCTAATAAATGTGACATGTGTTGGAATGCCATCTTGAAGGAATAAGAAAAAAATTCAAGGTCTTGCTCTAGTTCGTATTTTAGGAAAAACGCGAAGTAATCATTTGATTCAAGGTGTAATGTGATGAAAGCTTAGGTGGTGTCAAAAGATGTGGGTGAAGGGGAAAATGGTGCCAAAGTGCAAGTTGCTTAGGAGTATTCCCTTGCATGTCTAAAAATTAAACTACAAAGAAGGCATTTATGAACTTGAGGATCATGTTGGGGAAGAAGCATTTAGATTGGATTTGTTGCCAAAACTTTAGATCGAAAAAAAACTCATCTTGCAAGTTTTCCCAATCACTTGTTAGAAAACATTTGAGTTGAACCCATGTTTCTTTATGCCATGTTACCCTACCATGAAAGGGCAAAGTAAGACACCATTGGGATAACAAGAAAAACAAGTGCCAAATTGCCACATCATTGGGGTCATGTGTTAGCTTATCCAATGGAAAACAAAATGCCATTTGTACATCACATGGTAAAGTGGTAGAGATGTGATTGTACAATTGAAGACGATGAAAGTTTAAATGAAAGGACTCGAAAACATCCAATGACAAAACCCAAGTCCAAATTGATGTAAACGAGGTGGGAATAAAGGAGGGTATTGAACTAAAATGGTCATAGTGGTTTGGATTAAATGAATTGGATGCTTGACAAGAATGTTGATGATGAATTAACCCTTGATTGGTAAATTGGTGCCCACAAACAGGGCGAAAGATTTCAAGTGGAAGTTGTGAACATGTTGAAAAAATTGGGGTAGGTTGGGGGGTTTGATCATGGGCAACTATAGGGGTAGATAAAATGGAAAGGGGAAAATTTCCTACCTATGGATGATCAGGGGTTTGGGAAAATGTAAGGTTAGGGGTCGATACATGGAATTAGTAGGTGGTGTGTGGTTTGTTAAAATGGGAGGGGAAACTAGTGGGTGGTTCGTGGTTTACATGAAAGATGGGGTGAAAAAAAGGTTTGTGGTGGCACATGATAAAACAAATGGGCAATGGGAATTATGAAGTTTGATAAGACATGATGAATTAAAGGACATGGGATGTTTGGTGTCCCATGAGGAAGGAAGCCTACTAAAAGCACAAGCCCCACTTTTTAAAAACTACCTATTGTTACAGGGCAATTTTAAATCTATAAAGCCAACCACACAAGACTAAATAAAATGAAAGGAACAAAAATAGGTAACCTCCTATGGGACCTTGGCTAGGGCATTATGCCAAAGCCAAAACCTAATTTCATTGCTTAGGTGTCATGATCAATACTCTATTAGGTTCAACACGACCAAAAGACACTAATTTACATATTTTACTCCTTGTTTTTAGTCTTGAAGGACCTGAAATAAGTAAAGTCACACACAAGTTTCCTAAAAAGTGAATGTAATGGACTAATTACCCTCTTCACAAGGATCCCAATCCACTTTAAAAACTATATACAACAAAGTTTCAAATGATACTTAATTTTGCAATGGAAAGCATGTTATGTCTTCACACGCTCATAGGACACACCACAACGCTGTTGGTTGGCTAGATGATTCGATAAAATATGTATTTTCCGTTGCATTGGCCTTTACTCGTCTTATAAGGACCTTTTAATAATACCGAGTGTTACTACTCAATTGCTTTCCCCTGTTGCCTTGGTCCAACAAGCCACCTATGTCATAGACCGGATACAAAAAGGAAAAAAAAAAGTCCTTTGCGTTACGTTCCTATTGTTTGCTTGTTCGATTCCGGGCATTTCTTCTCTCATGTCGCAGTAAAAAAGGCAAAAACGTTGCTTCTTTTTCTTCCAGGGATCGCTTTTGGGACTATTTTGCTGTTATGCGCGTTTTGCCAGATATGAATGTTTGAATCGCCAGAGCTGTTGTCGACAACGACTGATATATGTACTACCTATAGTAAATACTACATTAGGAGCTACCCACACACTCTATCAGTTTACACGCGTCTTGTTGGCCAAGTCTCCCACCACGTGGTAGAACGAATTGGGTCGGGGTTGGAGAATTATAGCTGGCACGTTGTAGTGAGTGGTGGACACTGGAGAATCAGAGATCCACGGAGAGGTGCAAAACATTTAGAAGCACGTGTTTTCTGAGATACTAGCTGGTAGTCTTGTTGAAAACAAAGTACGAAACATACGCGCAGACTCCACGGTTCGTACAGTTGCTGTTGTAGCTGACGACGTCATGCTTGGAAGTTGGTAGTTGGCACGCCTCTTTTATTGCAGGTGCTGGTAATCACATGCCTTAGCAGTTGGGAAAGAATATTGGCGACTTGTCTTCATTTGAGGCCGTCTTTTTCCATGCATGTTTTACTTCTTTATATCTACTCTTTCTCAATGATTTATCTTTTTGTTTTTGTTTTCTTTCAATTTTTGTGATGTTGCTCAAGTGGCGAGTTGTTGACAATTGTTTTATTGAAAATAAAAAATTTGGAGTATTTTTTATAAATCATAATAGAATATTATTTTTCCTAAATATTTTTTCACAAAATGGTGAAAATTCGCCCACCCAAAAAATCACTGCAAGTACTTGAGATTTGGTCACTTGGGGTTTTTTCTCAAACTTAGTCTCCCCCATTCCAATCATCTCATGAAAGAAAATATTGTTCTAGACAGTATTGACCACCACTGGTCAGAGCCCGGGCTTTTGACTGATGAGCAGCAGCATTCCCTTCTCATCAGTAGTAGCCCACTAGCAACTTAGTTTCTTGACGGAATCAATCTCAGATGCTTCCAAACCTGCTCTTTAGACCTCCTCCATGGACCTACTCCTACCATGATTTCAAGAAAGCATAGTATAATGTGGTAGATAATGTGGAATAAGGGCCTGTGCAAACGAGAGCCCAGTGTGAGTAAGCCCCTATTCTCCTCGTGAAGCCTGTGCGCCCAAGGGCTTTACTGTGTATAAAGATCACAACTACAAAGCGGTGCAATGTGGCAGTAATAAGACAGGAAGTGAGCTTTACTATTTATTTCGTAAAGCCCACATAGAAAGTACAATCTTTTGTCACGTAACATGATGTCCCGACACATTAAAAATATAAAAATCCATACCTTAAGGGACCAATTTCCTACTTATTTTAACAGGCCATTGTATTGTCTCCTGGTTGGACTTGCACTTTATTTACTGTGCAATAAACTAAATAAGTTGACAAGGTGTTGTAGTATGTAGGGTTTGTCCCTACCTCCCCACTCACCAACCAACAGGCCCATTCATGTCGACGCGTTCACAGATCATCTAGATGCATCTACATATCTTCTTACTTGGGTACCATTACTTATCTACCAATTATTCACCTACCTACTACCCATTGCGTTCCCCTGCGTTCCTTTTGTTCTTAGGCTAGTTCCGTAACAAGGTGCCTAATAATAATACTTTTTCTGTCATTTATTTTCTGCTGTAAAAATATTAATATTTTAATATTAGGCACTATATTAAATATTGAAGCTAGTGTGCTTGGGAGTTGCTTCAAAACTTTGGCATGGAAAATAGGTAATTTTCAGGATTTTTGGTCATTTAAAAAATAACTAATAAATACCTAACCAGCCTAGGTACTAGGATTTTGCACATTGAACTGTTAGTTCATTCAAGATAACTAAGAAAACAAATTCACACCACCAAATCCAGCAATCCCATTGGCTTAAAAAATAAAATCATTAGGCATACACACAACCCTATTTTGTTGAACATTGCAAATAATGGTCTCTTTTTAGCATTTCCATTGATCCTCTAAAATTCTTACAAACCTACCAAGCCCTATTACACATTTGGTGGGAGCCGGGGGGGGGGAGGAGGTGGGGTGGGGGAGAGGGATTTTGGGTGAAGGGGCTTGGTCCCAATATGTTCCCATCAAGTTCCCAAGGGGTTCCTCAAGTTCTCAAAGTGTTCAAAGGTTCCCGATAACACCTCGATTTTATATGAAGAGATGCCAAAGGGGTGTATCTATTGGGGATTGCATCAATAAGTGAGGCTCCTCAAAAAAAATGAATTTTTTAATGTACTTGTAAGTACAACAATGTACGTGTAAGTACAATATATAAGTACAACTGTTTTGATTGGCATGTGTTGCGATTGCCATGTGATGTGAATTTGTAGGGTATGGTGGCATGTAGAAAGATTAGGCTTGCTTACAATTTGCCTCAAGCACTTCAGCTAGAACTAAACTCCTCGCTGCACATGTGAAAATGCTCAAATGAATTTGATGTTGACTATGACACCCAATGCAAATTAATTTACAAATTTAATACTCACATAACATTTTGACGTCAGTTCAACCCTAATGAATAGTTTCATCCCCCATTTAGGGCACTTTACAAATAACTCTAATATCTTTTCATCAAAATTAAAGTTGAAAGGTAAAATAAGGTTAGAGGGTATTACTATCATGCAAGCTTTCCTGCACAAAGAGATCATGATTTGGAGAAAGATGAGGATATTGGAAGCTTTGCCCCCATGCAAGAATGCAAGTTTATCAGGAAAACAACAATCTATTTTGTTTGTAACAACTTTTTTGAACTAAATTCATTTGCAATAAAACTTTCCCATCACACTCTCTTCATTTGAAGAACTACAAATTTTTGTGGTGCCTTGTGGATGGTGACAACTTTCAAGCTTGTTCCTTTATTAAATATTTAATGAACGCAGAATTGCTAAAAGTTAAGTAAAGAAACTTCCGTTCACATTTTGCACTACTTCCACGTAAGGGTGTGGGATGAAATGTCTTCCCAGCACGTGGTTCAAAGAGGAAACTTCATAAAATTCAAACATCTGGGAATCACTTTATGTCATCTTCATATTGTATTGTAAATTGGACGCATTTGAGATTGTAAGAGCAGGTCCACTTGCAGCATTGTAATGGTCTCTGAGCAGTACTTTAGATGAAGTTCAGTGCCAGTGGAAGGAACAAGTTCCAATTTCTAAATTGGACCACTTTTGGAATTGTTTGACAAACACTGGAGCCTCTGTCAAATTCAAACCCAAGAACATGACAAGTGTAAACCATGAAACTTCTTAAGTTGGCAAAGGGCAGCAGTAAAAGAAATTGCATATTGAAATGCAACAAGGGAAACTACAAGGCCATGTATTCTAGGTTCGAACATACAGGAGTGGCCAAAGCCATGTAACCCAAGGTCCAAGACTTATCCCACTCAGGTTATTTGCACATACTCAACCATAGGAAGCTAGAATTTTTTTTGGGTGCAAAATTCCACCAAAATGAGGGAAACAAAAATCTTTTGTCACAATATTCCCTTTTTCTGAAAAGCATCACCAAATTTCAAAAAAGAAAAAGAAAACCTTTGCCACATTTGGACCTTGAATTTAGTTTAGTAGCACATTTTCAGCTGGTTTTAAAATATTTAGACTGGTTCTAAAATCCTGTCACCATTTAATGCTAAATCCCTCATGGGATGCTAGCCAATAATGCAACATCAAATAGAAAATTTCAAAGGATCAACTCCCTGCTAATGTGGTTAAGGTGAAAGGAGTATCGATCCCCAATGTCCAAAGTAGACAAAGCCTTCAAAACATGAAGGGATCCAAGAGCTACTTGATAAAGTTATTGTGAACTCAATCACCAAGGGCCCGCTACAAAAACCTTGTGAATAAGAAGCTTTCTTTGTGCTCAAGTTGCATGGGAGTTCTTGTTTGTGTCCTTTGTATATTTCATTCCCAGGTTTTTCTGGGGGTGAAATTTCATCATTTTTCAACAAAGAAATTGGGATTTTAAAAAATTAATTAATTTTTAAATTCGACTAATTTTTCTTTATTTTTGGGTGAAATTTCTTCAAAATTTCAATACCCAAAAAATGAAAATAAAATAAAATTGCTTTACTCAAGGCCTTAGATCAGTGGAAAGTGGAAGATGTTCACCAGAGAACAGTGCTTATTCAACAGAAAACTCCCCCAAAAAGTTCAATGAATTCCAAAATATTTATGCTTCTCCTCTAGGGATTAACATACAACTCAAATGGATTGAATGTAATGAATAGGTAGGGTGTTCATAGGAAGGGGTATTACCGTACCAGAATAGCAGGTTTGGTGTGCTTTAATGTGAAATTTTCTTTTTGAAAAGTAAGTTTTGATGCTCAAAAATAAAATATTTGAAAATTCGGCAATTTTTAATGGAAAAACAATCTGTTTGGAATTTTTAAAAACATTTCATCTGTATGTGTCAATTTTTTCATTCATGTGTGTCAATTTCAACTATGTTCATCAGTTCATGATATTTTGACCTACCAAATTAAAGAAAAAACCCATTGATGTGGGTGTGCTTGTGATGAATTTGGCAAGCGCTTTTACAAAATTGAAATATAAAAATAAAAATGGCATAGATGGGACAAAGTTATAGAATATCAAATTTTTAGTTTCCAGAGCAATCTCAACAACTCTTAACATTGTTTTTTTGACATGCATCATCACTATTTTGAACTCAATTTTTTGAAAATAAAAATATTAAAATCGACATTGTGCATTGGCCTTGCCAAAAAACTTCTATATTTGGGTAGCCTCTGTATTTTTGCGTGAGCTCATTGCAAACCAAAAAAAAAAAAAAAACTTAAAAGGCTACTCATCTAACGATCGGGAGAGGTGATTACAAGTTTCACAGAGTCCCCAAAATTCTGCCCCTGCCATTAGCCTAGGTGAAAAATTGCGATGAGCAGTTTTGAAAATGACAATTTCATGCAGCCAATCGGAAGGCTGAGCATGCAGTCATGAAGTGTCCAGTGGTTTTCCCTTGGTTTCGATGTGTTCTCATCAAGTTCTCAAAGGGTTCTCAAGTTCCTAAATGTGTTCCACAAGATGTTTCCAATAGCATGAGGGTTTTATCTCATATGGTTTGCCCAAAGTTGAACTCCCATGTATATAAACTGAAAAGGTGAAATCCATGGGAGCACATTTTGTTTCTATTTTGGAGCCGGGGGCTCATTGGGGGCATGCCCAGTGTTTCAAATATAATTCTGATGGCCCAATCAAGATGGCTCCTTTTTAAAATTGGAAAAAAAGTTGTGAGTGCACCTATGATCTAATTAAAATGAATGAATTTAGAAGACAGTTACTGGTATTATGTTACCTACCTATAACACCAGTTAAACACAACTGTGCACATCTCCAACAATTTTTCCACTTTTGCACTTATTAATTTTGAAATTTTTTTTATGGACAGCCCCAATGTTTGTTCTAGGGTTAAAAACTTGTGCACATCTTCAGTCCTATTAACTGTTAACTAGATTGGAATTTTGTTGTTCTATTGACACAAAATGACAAACGCTCTTGGGTGTACGAATTTGCATTTTCAAAGCTCCTTTTTTGGGAAAAACCTTGACTTCAAATCATTAGGTAGGACCCCCCATTGGTCAGTTTCCAAGCAACCCAATTGGTCTGAAAGCTGTAATAGACAATCGTCAATGGTCATTAGTCCAGTTGATACGTCGAGAAGACTTTAGTATGACAGTTCCTAGTGTATCTTTGACACACATGTGTCAAATCGTTAATTCATCAATGAACTTGGGCTCTGTGTTGCTTCGCATTACCAGCAGGGTTTCTTGTGATGTAGCCAAAATGGCGATCATCCAGAAAAAAACTAGTCAAATTTGGCTACATACTAAATATGAAAGCAGAAAATAACAGAATGGTTCTATATTCTTAACTATTTGCTGGAACTTATCATAAAAATCTGGTGATTCAAAAAAAAAAAATTCAAAATCTGGCGAATTCAGGTCCTTTTCTTTCCATGAAAAATCCTTGTATAGGTCAAAATCATATTTTCAATTCAAAAATTTACAAGTAAAAAAAAACATTGATTATGATTAACAATCAATTTTTTTTTCCCTCTCTTCTTATGTTCCTGCATAATAGTTCATCATCATTATTATTAGATGAGAAGAGTTATTATTTATATATTTATATATATATATATAATATATTAATTCACTACGTTTGTCTGTCTAAAGGGGGTTTTGGGGGGGGGTGGGGGAGGGAGAGGCCGGTGAAGCAACGAGCGACCGGTGTCAATCTGTGACGGGGGTTGGACCACCACGGTTTTTGTGTACAAACTGTCTTCACAAAGCATTGCAGCCGTCCGAAGGGTAGGAATGACGGTCGGATCGCATCCCTTTCCCACCACACCAGAGGTGGATATAAAAACCTTCCCCCCCCCCCCCCCCCCCCCCCCCCCCCA
>Ga0116231_10002905_pt1 | contig 35768 bp, 29 predicted proteins | sample S1TSphgellanicum_2_FD_89695 | JGI IMG/M metagenome (GOLD analysis project Ga0116231, IMG submission 89695) | Host-associated microbial communities from peat moss isolated from Minnesota, USA - S1T2_Fd - Sphagnum magellanicum MG | ecosystem: Host-associated > Plants > Peat moss > Unclassified...
CAAATGCAGCAACACGGCAGCAACCCAGGTGTCGCGGCTCCTAATAGGACTTGCATGGCTTCTAAAATTAGGTTTTCTGTGTAGGTATCAATATATCAAGAATTTGTTGAAAAAAAGAAGAAGGGGGTACTAGGCTTCAAATTTTTAGGTTTTTTGGGGGATGGGTTTGGGGTGAAGGGTAGAGTGGGGGTTTGGGTTGTGGTTCTTTCACTTTCAATTCCATTTAACTATGGTTTGAGTATATATGGGAGTCTTAAGACCATCCAAGTGAAGAAAAAAAAAAAGCCAGGCACGGGCGGATTGTGTCCGACCGTCATGGGTACCCACTAGTATTACTAATTAGAACAATTTGCAACTATGTCTTAAATCCAATCATGTGAACCATTTTGCCATATTTAGTCAACTTTTCTCAATCATGATTTCAACCAAAATATTAAAATACATTTTAGTTTCATAATTTTGACTAGTTTTTTTATTTGAACAACTTTGGTCTTTTTGCATTAATAACATGAAGGTTTAATCTATAATTATTGGAAGGCATTATTTAAATTAGATTGAAGAATCCTAACTATAATAGGTTCATATATATAAAATTAAAAAATGAGGTCACCTTGTTTTGCAACCTTGAAATTATTTATAAACCAAAGAAGAAAAAAAAGGGTAAGATTGAGGCCACATTATATAAAACCTTGGGTCACCAAAAATTGGAAAAAAAAAAAAAAAAACAAACAAACAAATATTACTACCATAGGTTATAATGAATTGGAATTTTGAATAATTCAAGGATTATAGATCAAAATGCAACAGATGTGCGGTGTGAAGGGAATTGAATATTACACCTCAAGGATAATTATTGTATGTCAAACCAATAAACTAATAAATAAGTATGGGAAAAAAAACAACCACAATTGAAACCTTTACATTGTCAAAGAAAAAAAGAAAATGAATAAAAAAAGGTCCACAATAATAATAAAAACAAATTTGTAAGGAATCAAATCCTACATGCACTAAACATTGTCAAATGTTGATACCATTGCATTCACATTCATGCAAGTCATTGAAAGGAAGATTCTACATTTTTTCTTAAAACATTTTTGAATTGCATCACGAGGTTCTAAAAAAAGGACTTGGACAATTTTATGATATTTCCAAAAGAAATGCCTTGTCTACAAATAACTTAATTGCAAATGAAATGACATCATCAAGGTGGCTTGAATTTGATAAAATGGAACATTAAATGTCAATGGGGTTTTGAGGAAAGCAAGAAATTATGTTATTTGTAATTATGAATTACAAAATTGTGGGTTTGTTCATGTTCATTTCACAACATGAGTCCATAAAAATGATTTAAAAATAATAAAAAATGAAATTATAACTTTTATTTATACTATACACAAGTCATTGCATTAGAAGAAAAATTGTCTTTTAATTTGCAATCATTACATTTACAACTATGTGCAACTAGTTGTCACATGTAATTATCCATGATTACAAAAACAATGTAAAGAAGTTTTTTTCTTCTAATGCAATTTTTTCTCATGTTGTGCCTTTGTTTGATTTTTGATTTTTTATTTTTTAAAGGTCAAAATCTTGTGTAAAATTTTGTAGAAGTCTTTTTTGTATACCTTGTATTTTTTACTAGGGCTTGTTTTATGTATTATGATTTTCAAGAGGTTGAAATTTGTATTTCATTAGTTTTTAAATCTTATAAAACACACCCAATTATGGCAATAGATAACTCTCCTTGGACTATGTTCCTAAGGTGCACGTTAAATGTTAAAATTTTACATTATCTACATCAAACGAAGTATTGTTTGGGGGTATTTAAATTACAAACTATTTTCTCACCCAAAAAAACATAAAAATATGTCAATCTACAACAAATATAAATAAATTCCACAAAACAACTTAAATGAATGAAAGAAACAAATAGGAGTTTAACTCTTGGCAAAAGAATATATGAATCATTGTGTTATTTTAAGCAATACAAAGTGCCAACAAAACCACCCTAATTGTCACCATGTAATTTACCTATAGTGAGAAACAAATAACTTGACATCTAGTGCATGTGATTCTAAGGGGAAAACCTTACTCTATCTTTGTTATTTTCATGCAAAACCTTAGTTTCTCCCTTGTGAAAGAAAAAATTCAATATTTTGCTTCTATTAAACCCAAAGTGGAAAAACATCCCAAGGAAGTTGTTCACACATGGTTGTTGAACATAATATATATCAAATATTATAAATTCATTGTCAATCCAACAAAGTCAATTCTATTTTACATTGTCAATGTCACTCTGAATCCATTACATAGTACCATCCATTAATTTGAACTTCCATATGAAAACTGTTTGAAGATCATAACGATCAATTACACTTAGGAAAACATCACATATAGTTTGTTTATATATAGTTTGTAGTGCAAAACATCACCAACCTTGATTTTGTAAAATGCACATTGCAATTCCCATACAAGAAATGGCATGTACATGTATGGGACCATGCATTTAGGTGCAAATTGATGAATTTTCAAAACCCCCAAGTTTGTTCCATAAGAATGTTTATCCCAACTCATGCTTTAGATTAATTATGTTTTGAGGCCTAAAAAATGGCTAACATCATCCTTGGGTTCCCATCTATTCTTGTCGTTGGAATATGGCAAACTTGGTAATGTCACAGATCCCAACATCAAACATGATCACATAATGAATGGAAGTCATTCACATGGATTTTCATCCATGACTTAATAATCCACTCATAGTCCATTTGTAATTAACTTCTAGTCCATTTATAGTTAATTTGTAATTTATTTATAGATAGCTTGTAATTAATTCCCATTTCAATTCCTTTTCTTTTAGTTCATTACTAATTCATTTTTAATTAACTCATAATTCATTCATAGTTCATTGTTGTTTCATTTTTAGTTAATTCATAGTTCATTTTACAATTAAGAAGGTTTTTTGGTTGGTGAGCATATGAAAACCCCTATGGAAGTTTATGTGAATTAAGGCTTTAAAAGGAATATAAATATAAATAAAACCCCTTATTATGTTTAATTTACTCAACAACAATTTGAGGTACGTTTTTGTTCCATAACTTTATTTTATTCTTGTTGTGTCTATGTTTTTATACTTTATCATTTTTATTTTTTTTGCACAATTATGTTTTTGTGTTTAACCTTTTATGGTTTTGTTTTGATTTTTATGTTTTGTTTTTGGATTTCAACCTTTTTTCTATTGTTCATCTTCATAGTTTTCATGCCCATGATAGGTAGTTCTCATTCTCATAACACCTACATTAGAACCTAAGTAGCATCCATATGGTTTTGTTACATAAAAAGAACAATCATCTAATTAAGAACCTATTATATGAACTCAACTTGCTAACTATTTGCTGTTATGCAATCCAATCCACACCTACACAATTTGGAGATAAGCAAAAATTCATCATCCTTCCATCCTTTAACCATTAGTTAACACTTAACATTTGTAATTTTGAATTCACCAAATTCCACTTGTTTTTATTGTTCTTTAGGGACAAACTTTAATTGAAAGCCTTACAAAATATGAACCCCAAAAGTTAGTTCCTTCCCTTGGCATGGCCATATTTTCAATAAGAACATATTACTTTTTATTTCCAATAAGTATGTGAAAGCTAATTAGATATATAAACTTTTTTTTCCTTTTGAATAGTTTTCACACAACATCAATTCTTAGCTATATGACCTTCCTATAACTTGAGTGAATCCTTGAAGCACCTTATAAAACACACACAAACATAAATTGCCATCTAAGCATCATGTTGACATTTAAATCATTATAGTTGGTCACTAACATCAAGATATTAAAACCATTTCATTATAGATAAGCAGGAAACAAGGGGTACATACGCATATATTTTCAACTCCAATAATCAAAATTAGTAAAACCAATAAGGTGATTTTGTACATTAAGAGTCAAACAATGATTGTTAGTGCTCCAATTTAGTTTTTTATAATATACACATTCATACACTTAGTGCACCAATTATAACATTCAATGGTTTAATGCGACATGCACTTAATGTTTAGGGCATTACAACTTTTAGTCAAAAAATGGAACAAACCCTTGTTGCAAATTAAATGAGACATTAAGAAAATGAAAATTTAGTGGCACATTTATAACCAAATTTGGGAAACACAACAAATTATGGTAAAAATCATAACATTAAGCTTTATTTTTTTCAAATTAAAAATATTGACAAGAACATTTAAAATTCCAATGTATCACATGTAAAATCCAAAATTTAAAACATACACCATTTCCATGCTAATTGTTCAACTTGACTAAATTCAACACCTTGGCATCCAAAATTATTCATAAAATATATAAGTTTATTATTGTCACAACATTGTAAACAAAACACATTTCAAATAAAAAATGTTCTTTATTTCAAATGTTTATTGTAGATTCATCTAAAAATGAAGTATTTTCTTTCAATCTTTTTTTAATTGGGATGATGTTTTTTGTATGCATATTGATGGTCTTCTAGGGTTTTGCATCTCGCATTTTGACCATTCGTATGCACTTGCAAGAACAAACTATAAATCATGCATCTTTAGAACCTAATAATTGCACCAACCTAACATAAATTACAATAACAATGTTAACTTCTTCCTTCACATAATGTTCACCATGAATAAAGTGGTGGTTCATTAGAAAAAAACTTTTTGTTGATAGCCAAATTGGGTCAAACAATCTTTCATATGATTGTTTTGCATAACTCTTCAATAATCGAAGTTGGATGCCCATGTACTAATAATAGTACATGCATTTACATGATGCCATGATAATATTTAGGTGTTGAAAAAAGTAATTGCATGTTGAGCAAGGCCTAATTGCCAAGCTTTTTTAGCTTTGTTGCCCATGCATCTAAGCACATGATTGGGTTAAGGTTAAATGTCATGGTCTTACACTATTCACCGTTATGAAAAGAGATTCATCATTGTTTCACAGTTCGCCAACAGAAAAAACTTACGCCAACAGTTTGCTTCATGTGTCTTGACATAAACGAAAGCATACACTTTCATGTGCATGTGGGCCTTCTCTCTGTTTTTAAGTGGGGTTTTCTTTGTTTCCCTATTCTTGGATTATCAAGGGTAGCAAAGGGAGGGTTGCAACCACATCAAAGAAACACAAAGAGAAGAAAGGAGTTACGTTTTTCAACAATGACACTAATTCATCTTTTTTCTTTTCTTTTATTCCTTTCCTTCTATTGTTTTTGTTGCTTAGGATCAAGGAGTATCCATTGATCAATCAAAGATTTTCAGAGCCCAGAGGTATGTGTTTCTCACACACAAGGATGTTGGTTTTTTCGGATCATGTATGTTCCTTGTTTTTTCTTGGCTCTTGGTGTGTGTAACCTTAATTGCATTATCAAACATCTTCTCAATCTTTTTCTATTTTTTAATTTATTCTATTGCAATTTGAGTTGACATTACTACAAGTGAATGAAAGTTCAAATGGAAAGTTGGGAGGGCTATAGGGAAGACAACTTTCCTAAATTTGAAAAAGCTTTGTGGGGGGGGGGGGCAAGTAGTAATAACTTGATGGCCCCAGCTAATACTTTGAGTTTGGAGGATTTCATTGCAAAATTTAACATGGATATTTCTAAGCTACAAAAAGATAGCAAGGTTGCCAAGGATCAATTGAAGGTGATGGAAATAAGAAAAAATGTGACAAAAGAAAGAGAGAAGAAGTATGGGGAATTCTTTCTATTTTGGAACGGACAAAATGTGCAAGTGGTGGCTAGAGAAATTCTCAAATGGAGCTTTCAAGAGATTCATTAAAGATAGGGATGGGAGACATTTGTTTGCTCTAGAAGTTGCATTATTAGTTTTAGTTAGCAATTATGGTCAAGCTTGAGGCATCGGGAGAAAAAACATTGCTTTCAAGTAGGAAAACTATTGATAGAGACCTTGTATGAATTATAAGTCACAACAAATTATACAATGATAGAAAATAAACAAAAAAGGTAGTTCATTGTTGATTTAGGCAAATATTGCTAGTGGTTGGCAAGGTTGTGACTTAATACCTAATGTTACTTAATGCTTAATTTTAGTTTATTTTTCCATGATAACACGAAACTTCTATGTTCAAGTTGCCTACAAATGAGTACAAGGAGCTTTTGAGGACAACAATCAATGCACACAATGAGTGCATTCGTTTTGATACATTAGAAAGCTTTTAGACTGCACAAAAAACATGCAAAAAAATGATCGATTTTTTTTGAAACTTAGGAAACTTTTCTAGAACATGTTGCATGTCTTGAAAATTATAGTAAGTTCAAGTGTGCTTTCCCTAAATTTTTCAAGTGGGATTTAGAGTGTTGACTTGGACTCCCATGATATTGGAAGATGTGAATTTGTGGGCATGAGCGATAGGCACTAAAATGATTTGACAAATGTAACAAGGTGTGCAACCAAACTCTAATATTTTGTGGGAATGTTCAATGCATGTGCCAACATTGTTGCATTTGAAAAGGGCATGTGTGTTTGTGAGTACATCAATTCAAAGTGGTTGTGATTGTGATAACTTTTTGGGGAATAGCTTGGTCAACATGTATGCAAAATGTGGATAGGTTGAGTTAAATAGGATTAACATTTCATTGTTGGAATTTTCATTCCAAACCTTAGACCAACAAAGAAAAATGAGGTTGTAGTTTGTTTTGGAGTATAAAAGATAGATTCACATGGTAATTAAACAATGAAGGAGATAAAGGCCCTAGAAGAGGGTAGGTGTGTTCTTCAGCAAATCATTAATTGTGGATGGGATTTATATGTTTATGAAGGGAATTGCTTGGTTGACGTGTATGTAAAATGTGGGGGCATAGAGGATGAGCATAGAGTGTTCAACAAAATGCAAGGATTTGGAGACATATATGACCAATTGGGTAACAAGTTTGTTGATGCAAATTTACACCTTCATTCAACCTTTGAGTTACAAGAGTTGAAAGATGTTTATTTCATGTTGTTGTCAAAGGCCCTTATTGGAAGAATTTCTTTCATGGTCATGGGAATGATAACAAACTATTAGTCCTTTGCTAATGTTGATGATGAAGATTTGTTCCATTTTATGATTTGTTGATTTATACGAGGTGAATATATTTATGAAATTTTGCCCATTATTTTTACCTTAGTCCAATTTTGTATAGTCTAAAATGTTTAATTATGTGAAACTTGGCAGGGGACATAGAAAGAAGGGGCCATTTTGTCATTCCAAGTTTTCACATGTTTTTCAACATTTGCATTGAAGTGTTTTGCTTCTCAAGTTTTCATAGTTAAAATGTTACACAACTGCGGTTGAAGGCCATTGGCATTAATATGAATGTGTTCGTTACATGTGTCATCGGACTTTGACTAGTTATGTGAGGTGACAAGGTATACAAGAGTTGATAAATGATGCATACAAATTTGTGATATTTGCATGCATAGTTAATCATGTTTTTTGCCATTTCAATAACAAAATGCAAAATCATTTTTTCTCCATTGAATTTTTTTGTGTAGTTTAAAACCTTGTGGAATTTTGTATTGATGACCTTTCATATGTTATTAGCATGTGAAAGTCAATTTTTGTTGCTAGCAAAAAAATCAAAACCCTTCATCTTGTGGCACTATGCAACTAGCTTTTCATTGTTGTATATGGCCCATGAAGATCACGCATTATATGCCCAAGCTAACCTAGTTGCTCTTTGTGCTTCTTTTGCCTGAACATCCATTCTTTCATACTCTTTTTACATTCCAATGGCATGTGATTAGGTTGTTCACATCCATTTAAATTATGACACCAAATATAAACGTTTATAATCATGGGCATTGAAAGATGCATATGTCGTGGTGGTTATTAAAGTCATCGAATGTGGATATAACTACCAATTCATGAGGCTTGGCATCGATAATAGCTCTTTTAAATTTTTTGTATCAAAAAATTTGGTTGATTCATGATGGCCAATTTGGTATTACTTGATTCATTTTTACAATATGTAGTTGTGAGTGGAGGCTTCGTGTATTGACTCATCATTTATTGAATCAAATGTTTAGATTATGAACATTAATCATTGTTCGAGGCACAATTTTTGTTTATTTGTTGATTGTCAATTACGATAATGTAATTTAATACTTGTTGTACAACCACATGATAATTATTTTCACCATTAAAATTATTGTTGTCACAACCACCCTTGTGAATGTTGGTGCTTAAAATGAATATGATTGTGTTAACCTTATTCATAAATGAAAATTACATTTCATTAATCAAGATTCAACAACTTATTATTCTTAACAAGTTCAAGAGTCTTACATGTTGTAGTTACAACATTAAAATAATCACTAATCACCTCAACCAACATTGTCCATCATGGCTACAAACCCATTAGTGCTTTAAAAATCTCTCAATGACAATGTTTTGATAATTAATGAATTATTTTAAATACATCAAATAACTACTTAATTAACAATAAAAACATTGCACAATTTTTCATGCATTTAATTTTGTTTGGTCATAACAATAGTCGAATAAATTTTCATTTATGTGTTGACATTTAAAAATATATATATTTTCATTATCTTCTTTGGATGACTTTTATCATTTTTGTGCAATGTTTGAATTTTGTTCATGCATTGTGAAAACATAAATTTAGAAGGGGGATATTGTTAATTGATATTATTTAATATTACTTACTTTCATTTTTATACATATTAATTAATTATATTTATAAATGTTAATTGGTAGCATAGCGATTCATTATTAGTTATATTACTAGTTAGTTTATATTTGAATTATAATTTACTAACTAGTTAATTTAAATGTGAACATGAATTAATTATTGGTTATGTTATTGTTAAGTAACTATTGTTAAATACTAATAATTAAAACCTAAACTAGATTTGAAGTCAATAACCCTAAAACATCAAAATTCTTTGTAGGTTTAAACAACATTGTTTCGATTTGTCATCTTGCTTGCAATCCAACACAAAAACCTTTCAATTGTTTAAAACTACTTCAAGCTTGATATAATTTTCAATAGCTTTTGTAAATGATTGACTCAAACATAAACACATCTCTATGATGCACACCACCCTAAAAGGCACACCATCGTGTTAAACCCCAAGTACTACTAGCATCTACATCGAAGGCACATTTTGTAACTCTTTTTTTAATAGTCAATATATCATGTAAATGCTTCAATGCATAAACACTACTCACATATATTTAACAAAACCTAGAAAACAATACCCTCACTGCACACTACAAATTTACCAAGTGCTTGTAGGAAACACTTCACAACATAAGGTTCTCAATAAGTAGGTCATTTAGTTATCAATTAGTTTGTTAAAATCCCAAAAAAACACACACACAAATGTAAGCACACTACTACTACTAGAGAGGTTTTTAAAGAACACAAGGTTCTCAATATGTAGTTGGTTTGATTATAAATTAGTTTGCCAAAAACCCAACAAAAACACACACACAATTGTAAGTGTACCACTACAACTACAACTACTCAATAAGCAGTTGGTTTGATGATTAATTAGTTTGTCCAAAAGCCTAAAATTAAAACTCTCACACATACACAGAAAAACACAAAACCAAACCCAAATACACAAAAACAATTTTTGATGAGCAGTTATATGCAACTTTAAAGCCAAGGATTGAAATTCTGTACAGTAATGCAGAGGCAACAAATCAACTGGCAAGAACAAAAATGAAAACAGCAGAAGAAACCACAAAGCTTCAAAAACAACCTTCAAAGCTCAATGAGGACATGTAAAAACCAGCCACACAAGTCTCAACATTATCTGCCACCTCCACCTCAAAACTCCACATCAAGTTCCATAACAGGATGACAGACTAAGTTTTCAAAGCCTTCTAAATATCAACAATTGTACCACTTTGAAGCTACCCATTATGTGATCATAACCTTATGAGTGCCACTCACAAAGCATCAGATCATCACCTTCATCATGAGTGGCAGTGATTAGTTGCTGTTACTCCCATTGACTTGATCAGCTTCCCAGCAGTGGGGTGTAGATAATCATGCAAAAATCCGCACAGAAATTTTGTGCAAAACAATATACACAAATCTGCATCCTGAGTTTCTAGTACTCTAGAAAAAGTGGAACAATGATATCCCATTGTTGTCTCTCTGCACAAGAGAGAAGACATGGAATCACTTGTGGATAGACCAGCACATTGAGTTGAGAGAGCACAGATGAAATTGAAGTAACACAAAAGGAAAATGACTTACTAAGGGACAGAAGTCATTACCAGGAAAACAATTCATCATCTACATGGAGAGAGGACTCTCACCAGGGAAACAGAGTAATGTAAGGAAATTTAATGCCCCATCTGCAAATCCTCTGGTGCTGAGGTGCCTGCAACCAAAGATGATGTTCTCGTGTCAGACTTTGCATTACCAACACCAAAGTATGACCAATGTAATGAAGCAAGACAGAATCCTTATTCAGATTGAGATGTAAAAGTGTAACACAAGTAAAGGTGCAGCACGCCTCAGCTGCAACATCCATCCAGCAGGAAATAACAAGCATTCATTGCATAATGGGTCCACCCTCTACGGCAGGTTCAAACAAAACCCTCTGAGATGATGGAACCATGTAACATGGTTAGGTAGTTTTAATGCAAATTGAAGTTGATTAAAAAAGCAGCCTAAAGAGTACAACAAAGTCTCCAGCTATTTAGGCTTGAAAATACTGCCAACACTGCTTCCAGCAAAGATAAAGAAAAATCTCTGGAAAACACATTCAAGATGACATTGCAATTTGTGATGACAAAGGCAGAAGTGCAAAATCAAGGCCTTGGTCATTGCATGAGTTCTTCAACAATTCTGTAAGTAAAGCATGGTACAGTTAACATACAGAAGAAGGCTGAAAGTTCTTCATAGAGCCCTTTATATCGTTGCCAATGGATATTGAATGTACACCTCCTATTTGCTATTCCTGAGTTGCTCATTTATGGCTTGTGGACCAGCATAAGTCCCACAAGAAGAAGAGAAAGAGTTAATCCTTGCTCCTGGAACAAGCAGCTAGAACTGAAACCTCAACCACCATTCATCCTATCACAGGTGAAGGAGGTGCTAGGATATGCTGTATAGAGGGTGGTGAGATTTACTAACTCCAAGCCTGACAGGTGGAATGTTGTTAGCCAGATTGCACAATTTGATAGAACATGTAGCCTGACAAGAGAAATGTGTGCAAACCTTCCTGCTAAACCTACTCTACACTGTACACAAAATGGTATCCCAACAAACAATCTACAAAGGATTTTTGTCAGCTTAACAAATACAACCCCAAATTCACAGAATGGTAGAAAATGGAAGGTGAAGCTCAAACGTAAAGTTTCCAAAACCAGCTGCAGGAGCTTCTGCCCTTCTCTCCGGTCACTCTTTTGTGGTTCATGAGGAACAAGGATTCCTTATGGGATTTCCACCATGTATGTCTCAACCCTGCACCCATACAAGTGTTCCCAGTCATGAGGTATCGTTCCATATATGATATGATGCCCTAATTTAAACAAACCAAGTGCAATAGACTCATAAGCATGGAATGGATCCAGGTTCTCCAATACTCCCACAATATTTTATGACTCAATGGGCTTTCCAAATCTACTGAAAGTGTCCCCAATTGGAAGTCCAGGCTCAAGTAACCCTTGTGTGCAAGAAGTACTCAAAACCCAAAAGGGCAGCTTCACTAGCCATGTAGGCAGACAGCACAAAGGAGAGGTAAACAGTTGTGTATTGCCCATAAATCACACATTCAAAGCTGAATCTGTTTCCTTACACCTTCCCTCCCCAGTTGGATTCGAAAAAAACTGCAGCACAGTTCAAAAATTCCATGGGGGTACAGTGGCAAAGTCATTAAGTTGTAGTGCAAATCACTCACCATCAATGTGCATGCTAATAGCACAGCAAACAGAGAACCCTAACAAAGACACGAGTGAATTCTCAGGGAAGCATTTAAGCTTGTGAAAAAGTCCAGACCATAAGTCATGGATATGCTACTCCTGCTGAGCAAGGAAGGTTTGGTGAAGCAGTGAGGCAACCAGCTGGACTTTCAAACACAAACCTGCCCTAGTTTCACTGCCTGTGCACCTTGTGAACAGAAAGACATTTGACTCCCTTGAGGGCAGCACCATAATGCCTCAGGCAGGGGATGATGATTAGATACCATCTGCTTGGGCTTGGCTGAAGCCACCAGGGAACTGTGCTGCATTCCTGAGGTGCACAGGCTGATGGGGGCCATCTTATTTGGTAAAGCCTGTGCAGCCTATACAGCTTCTGTAAAACCTGTTTGCCTGCTGCTTGATATGACTGCCCTCCTTGATGAGCTTCCCCGTCGCACAAAAGCAAATGACTGGACATGCTCTGGTTTGGGCAGATCTGCAAGCACTCTCTGCAAACTCCAAACAACATCTAAGCATAAGCCACTACACATGCTTGCAATTTCTAGTTTAGTTATGGTATCATTATAAGTACTGGGAATTTCTCAGTACTTACAGTACAAGCCAACCCGAAAAGAATTGAGAGATTACCCAAAAGGTTAGGGATAATTCAGTTCCAACAACATAACAGCAACCAATCTGTGAGCATGAAAAGGGGAAACACTAACCATAAACAAAAGAGAAAATAAGACCAAACACAAAACTGAGAAGCAGTTTGAAAAACAGCAATGGTCATATGCATGTTAGGGACCTTCAACAGCAATTGTATGTTCTTGACCACCTACAATAACATGCCTGCTGGTTCACTTTAGTTATGGAAGAATACTCCAGATATTCATGTCAGCTGTTAAAAGGCCAACACTGTAGAAGAGGGAGTATTCTCAGTACTAGCCTGATAGAATGGTAGTATTTTAACAAGTACACCTTCCTTGACTACAATGATCAGCGAAGACATGCACATATCACTCCATCTTGAAAATTAACCCCTGGCTCTTGGTATTTATCACAGTAGAATGGGTTTAGGTTTCAAGTTTGGCAATAGCTCTCAAATCAGGAAGAAAGGCTCAAGTTGCAAAAGTATCCTCTGAGAATGGTGCATTTTGCCATCTGATCTTCTTTCAACACATCAATTTTTAACTATGGTGGCATTATTTTAGACTCTTAAAAGATTTAAACTCAAGAGCTCACAGTTTCCTTTCGCATTGTGCTGTCTGCTTCTGAACTCTTGAGCTTTGGTGCATCTGATGAAATGATACCTACAGGGCCAGCTGCAGCTCCAGGCGCTTGCCGATGACTACTATCAGCTGCCTCAACAGTATGCTGCCCATCCTGAACATTCGAACCACCTATAAAATCCCACACCCACACACCACACCATAGACCCATCACACATACTCTTCCCACATTTTGCAAGCAGATAGTTGGAAGAGAAATCTCCTAGCATTCCACACCAGGCTGTGGGTACCAGGACTTTACCAGGCATGGCCATGGGAAGCCAAGTCCTGAATGACTAATCTACAGCTCAGGTTTGTGGCAACTGAGAAACTGTCCTTAGATTTCTACCTACTCCTACTGGTGGAAGTGATAACCAATGCTAAAACGTACAAACCTGCAGCACAGTCAATGGTGGCACCTGCTCCAGCTGCAACACTTGGATCTCCAGCTCCAGGCTGTCACCAGCAAATACAAATAATTTGGCATGTATAAAAAACTAGTCTCTGGGAAAGAACCAACACTAAGATGGCTCTGTTGAGTATATTATATTCACCAGTACCAGGTGTAATACTTCTTAATAACCAAAAGAGCAAACAACTGCAGGCAAATCTTCAAGAGAAAAGTTTTTTTTATCAGACTTACATTTGCACGCTCAGGAGCACCTGGACTTCGTGATTGCTGATATTTCAAAAGAGTCCAGTCAAACACATAGTCAAACTGGAAACCTGTCAAGATACACAGAAAGCAGATGAGTGACAGTATGAATGCTGAAGTAAATATCTGATCAGTTGCTCGACTTGCATATGTAAAGGTTCAGCATTAGCTAGGTCAACCCAGCTGAATCCAACTGGTGACTTTGCTTGAACAGAAATCAGCAGCCTTGACATTCACAAACATGCAAACAGATGAAAAAAAATTGACTTCAACCTGGTGCATTATTAACAAGACACACAGGACAGAGTGCATTCTTAACCTTGTGACTACCACTCAAAGTATCAGACCTTCATCTGCAGCATGTATGGCAAGGTCAAGCTGGCATCACTACTGACTGATTTCCATCAGTTCCCAACATTAGGTGTAGATGGATACATAGTGACATGCCCAAAAAGTCCAGCATACTCAGATGTGAATATCTGTGTATTGAGTTTCTGTAACATTTCAAAGAAAGATTGGGAAAACTCAGCCATAATGCTGGCTAAAACTCAAGGAAGTAAATGCAAAAATTTACTTCACATGAATGACAATGGACTCTTGCATTGGTCCATGTACACACTAGTCTGAACCAAAAGGACAGACCACAGTCACAACCCTGTGATTGTCACTTGAAGCATCACACCTGCACCTTAATTATGCATGGCAGGGATGAGCTGCCATCACTCCCCATAACTTCATCAGTCCCCAACAATAGGTGTACAAGAGTACATAAAACTTGCTCAATAACTTGGGCATACCACTATGTAAGATCCTTGTACTGTGTTTCTGCCACAGTTCCAGAAGTAATAGAAACTCAGCCATGATGTCAGCTAATACTCAGAGGAAACAGTGATAAAATAAAATAAAATGGAAGAGCTAACAGGTCATGACTGTGGTTACCAAGCTAGATGTCCCACAGACCACTTGAGAACTACTCTTCTTGAGGAGGTCAAAGCAAATAAATAAGATTCCATTTAATGTGTTGATCCACATACCCTCACGAATGAAGAGATCTCTGAAGATCCTTTTCAAGTAGGAATAGTCTGGTTTGTCATCAAATCGCAGGGAGCGGCAGTAATGAAAGTAGGAGGCAAACTCTGAGGGGTAAGCCTTGCAAAGGTACTGCAAAAGAGCCACTCTGACAATCAAAGGGCATAACGAAATTGCTCATGCAAATGAGTAAGAGTGATCCAAGTCCTGAATGACCCAAGCATACTCTAGACTGCTGTGCACACCACAATCCAAAATGTGAAGGAATCATGTGCCTAACAAACATGAAAAGGAAAAAACAGCATGGTACAGGTGTCTGCACCTCAATGGAAGTGGCCATCTTCTTTTCACTAATCTTTTCATACTTCTGCTTCTTGGTTCCTGCTTTCAACCCTTGCCAAGGTAGGCTACGCCCACAGAACAAATCAAATTAGGTGAAAAGAACACATCTCCTGACTTGGGCATACTGATTGGATACTCAAGGGGCAGTGGGTATTCAGAAAATTTCAGACAGTGACTTACTAACCTTCCCCTGAGGAAGTACATGAGAACATAACCAAGGGACTCCAAATCATCTCGCCTGCTTTGTTCTGCAGCACAAGCAGCCACAGCAGAAACACACTAATCATCACAAGAAAAATAGACGATACAGAATTCATCTTTAGTCAAATTAGAGCCTTAGGAATTCACAAGCGCTTGGGAGAAGGATTGCACATACCAATGCCAAGATGTGTATTGATGCTGGCATATCGGGCAGTACCAGTCAGATTCTTGTTTTCCCTGCACCCAAAATCAACCTTTAGCTGCACTACAGAGAATGATGTGACCAGACCAAGATCCTTCCTACTCTGCACTACATGTTGTAGGGTTGCAAGAATAACTCATCAACATTCTAGGAATCCATTGCAATACTTGATACTGATCACATATGGTGAAAAGAACATGACCACAAAGACTACCTGTATATTATATGTTGGTGGGTAGTGGGATCACGATACTTTTTGGCAAGACCAAAGTCAATGATGTAGACCTGCAGAAATGTGAAAATACTTAAGAGGAATGGAACATTCCGGCATCCTACCATCCCTTACTCAAAGCTTTGATGTTAATTAGGCTCCACATTTTATATAACAACAATAGACCTCTCTCCAGAAAAGGTTCTTCCAGACCCAAATGTGATGGATCAAAGCAAGTGTTGCACCTGGTTGGCTCGTCTCCCAAGTCCCATGAGGAAGTTCTCTGGTTTGATATCTCTGTGAAGAAAGCTCTTTGTATGCACATATTCCACTCTGTTGATCTGCAGTGCAAGTTTAGGTCAATTGTAGCCACTAACAATTCCCATTTTCCCACAACATGATATGCAATATAGTTTGGTAATCAAGCTAGGTTAACAAACACAACTCACATCAACATAAAACTGACTATAGATTTTGTCACAGGACAAAAGTGTAGCCGGTGCAAGTGAAGTTCAGTAATCTAATAGTTGGCAACCTCAAATCAAAATCCAGCTTATCAGTCTTTGCCCTAAGGTAAGATCAACAGGCTTGGCCACATGTATAGAGACATCTGCACACACCTTAACCCTTTAGAGCTGGAGCAACCAGGAAATGGTCACTCCAGCCATACCCATGGCCCTAACCCTCCCCTATGCTCCAGGAAACATGGCCCTCCAATTGAAGGGAGTTGACATTTTCACATAGCTATAGCTGATATTATCCAATTGGGCCCAAATTCTGCAGAAAGTCAGCTAACTAAACTTTTATACAAAACTGTACAAATTCCTACAGAAGATAAACTGGGATGGGCTGTGTGAGTTGACATCAGATTTATGTACAATTTCATGCTAACATATACAATCCTGCAGAGGATCTGGTACACCTGTCAATGGGAATCCTAAGCTCATTGTTGGATCTAACTATCATGGGAGCCATGGCTGAATGTATATCCTCACCATTACCAAAGCAGGGCAGGCCAAATACAGCCTCAGGATCTCAAGACTTAATATGGAACAATTGACAATCAGCATAACCTTCATATAAATTGCATCTAGAAGCAGGTAAAAGATGCAGTCTACATGAAATTATGGGTACACACCAGCTGGTCTGCAAGCATGAGAACAGTTTTCAAGGAGAACTTCCGGCTGCAGAAGTTGAATAGGTCTTCAAGACTGGGTCCCAATAAGTCAAGAACCAGAACATTGTACTCTCCCTCTATGCCAAACCATCTGATATTGGGAATCCCAGCTGCATAAATAAACAGGAAGACAGTCATACTCCAGGAATGTAAGTAGGCAGGATGAAACCAAAAAAAAGCACAAATCAGTAAGCACAGATTCAATGACTCCTTACTTCCTCCCTGAAGAATCCTATACAGCTTTGACTCGTACAGCAACTGTGGATGCTTGGTCTTGATACTCTCCTGCACAACACAGGCTCTTTATAACTTCCTACAAACACACATTGCCTCTCACCATACCAAACAATAAATGCTGATTGAATTCCATGAGAGTGTGAACAATTAAACAAGTGGCCATTCACAGGGAGCAAAATCCACATACCAGCTTGATGCCAACTTCCTCATTGGTTTGAACGTTAGTCCCTACAGTACAGATACAGACCATCCATCAATAAAACATAATAACAGCTAGAAAGGACCATGCACCTTGGGGAGCCCACTATACCAATTTCATGGTATGGATGCAGGATAGAACATGCAGAATCTCTGAATATCATTCCCATTACAGCAAAGAAGTATCATTTTCCCTGTTGACCTACCAATGACCATGAGCTGAGGGCATGAAACCTTTAAGAACAAGGTTATTTTGTCACATCTTGTACACAAAATTTTCAAACAAATTACAGAAGTAGAAGAATATCTGACACAGTAGGATGCTTGAAGAATGGAGAGCTACCGGAACATCAAATTGGTAATCTCCATCACCTATCTGAAGGTTGAGAGACCTTAACATACCAAGATAAATCTCACCAAAAGAACCGCTTCCAATTTTGCGTCCAAGCCTGTACTTGTTGCCCACACGTGGCTCCATCGTGATGGTATCTGCCTTTGATGATTGTGATATTTTTTCGTTGCAGCTTTCTCGAACAATTACCGGGGACAGAGCCTTACATGCTGTGACCAACACACGGACAACAACAACCTGCCACAGAAGCGGATGCTGATTTTGTCAGTCACCGCTACCTTGTTTATATCTCCTCCCCTGAGATCAAACACGCACTCCCTCTCTTCACTTCTTAAAGAAAGCTATTGATTCACATCACACGTGAATAACAACAACACGCCATTAGAAGACGGCATCACTGAAAGATATTACAACAATCCTTTGGAGCAACCAAAGAAAGGTAGAGCCTCTTTCACTCCTTCCTTTCTCTACATAACACAACAACAACCTCAGTGCACTCTGATCCAAAAACAAACAAGACACAACTGTGACGACGACGACGACATAAAAGCTTAGCAAATCAACACAATTACACAAAAGAAAGCACAGCGAAAAACAGAAAAAATCAAAATAAAATCACAAGGCATAAACACACACACACAAACATTATCATCATCATCATCAGCAGCAGCAATAGCATTATCGTCACCTGTGAAGAAGCGCACAAGAAGACATCTTCTGCAAGCCACTCACGATCCTCCTACTCTCCAAGCATACACAACCTCTTTCCATCTCATTTTCTTGACCAAATCTTCCTTCAAAGCACTCATTCGAACGGCCTTGAAGCAGAGCATCAGCCGCAGCCAGGCAAGCACACCGCCGTTGAAAAAATTAAGCGACAATTCGCCGGAAGAAGAAGACGAGGCAGAAAACAATGTAGCGTACAACGATGGAGACGAGGGATGGTAAGTAGGTACCCTAAACAAGCGAAGTCCGGAAAACAGCGAAAACGTCGTATTTCAGACTCGAACCAAAAAAAAATTATTAAAAAAAAAAAGAAAAACCCCACCCCCCCAACTCCAAGAAAGAAAAAGAATTTTTTTTTCCAGAAAACAAACAAATGACAAAATTTTCACAATATTATTAAATTTTTGGTACTTATTTTTTTAGTTTTCATCAATAGGAATACAAAAGATTCAGACCAACCCTACAATCATATATATGAAAAGGTGATGGGTGTTGATGGTCGATGGATGAAAATCTTGCTGAGAAAGTAATGTGCAATATACCATAGTAGATGGATGAAAATCTTGCTGAGAAAGTAATGTGCAATATACCATAGTACCTTGGGGGAGAGGGGGGAGCTTCAATGCATGCTTTGGTCCGTCCAATAATTAATTAATTTTGAAATTTTCATTTGGACAAATAAATTTTTCTTGAAGATTCAATATATATATTTTACAAAGTTTTATTTTAAAATTTTTTTCTTGAAAATTTCATTTTTTTTCGAAAATAATATAATTATTTTCAAAGCTTGCAAAGGAATATTATTAGGGTATGTGATAGATCATAGATTGGCATTTTGTTCTTATTTTTAATAATCATAATACCTAAGCCATATTTATTAGGTCAAGTTTCTTTTTATTGCAGGAATATATTAATTTTAGTTTGAGTCAAATTCATCCAGTTATTGAGGTTTAAATACTTGTAAAGGAATTTCGATTTTTCTGCTTCTAAGATTTGATTTTTATAAATAGTTTTTAGCAAATAAAGTTTTTTTGATTAACTGCTTATAATTTCATTTCCAGGGGTGCTATTTAATTTAACAAAAGGGAGGTGGTGGTGGGGGGGGAGTAAATCCAAATATAAAAATTTTAATTTATTGTTTTCATTTGTACAAACTTGAATCCCATGAATGTTGTAAGAGTAACTCTCTTTTTGATGAAAATCTGTTAAATATTTTTAAATAATAAATATTAAAATTTACCACAAACTTATTAGTGGAACTTTCTTCTTTATGGCTCTCTTTTTCATCCACAATTGTGATCCTCAAGAATATTTGAATAATTGGGTTGGGCAATAATAAAACAACATCTTACATTAATTTATTGTTGAATAATTGAACATTGAACCCATAACACTTTTGTTGAAGGTGGGTTTGCCAACCACTTTGGTTTTTGGTTGTTGCTTTTTTGATGTTTCCATTGATTGATTGTTAGAGCATCTCCAGCGGTGTTCCCCCCCCCATTTGAATCATCAGTATTCATTCATCACCTCCAACATTGAGGTTTAGTTATTCTCCCCCCTTCATTCCATGGCCTGACTTCTCATTTGGTTGCATGGAAATTCTATTGCTAACGAGACAGATGGATGAAATGATGCTTCACTACGTCCTTTACTATATGTAATATTTGGCTGCCACTATTTTTGGCCTGGACGGATAAATAGCCCCTTCCTAAGAACACCACGCCCTACCTATTCTCCCACCTCTCCCCCCATCCATTCTAGTGCAAATAATATAAAAGCAAGAGAGTATTTAAATCAGGTCTAAAGTCTAAATACCCTAGTTGAAAGTAGGTTTCCATTGAAATTATTTTTAGTTTTAGATGTGCTGAAATTTTCCAAATTTTTTTTTTCCTCAAGGAATTTTTATTTTTTTGGGGGAACAAACATGAATCATCTTTTGAAATATTCAAGAATATTAAAATTTTAACAAATGAATTTTCAAAATTAAATAATTATTCAGCAGTGACCCAACAAACCTGCTATTCAAGTATAGTAGTGTAAAAAGGCAGTTTCACACAATTTAACTGGTACATTTACAGCGTAATTTGATGAATGCCTAGTTGATTTTACTTTCCATGGGTGTCGAGACGCTCTTAGCCTGAAACAATTAAAAAATACTTTACCATCCGTATTCTATTTGAGAATGTGCCTTTGGTGGTTGATTCTGTCAGGCAAGTAATTCTTAGGCAAGCTTGGTGGTCACAAGCCGAGCGGAATCAGCCAGCCACCACAGCACATTCTCTGGTGAAAAATGCAGGTTTCTGCATAAAAAGTCATGGGAACTCCATAAAGAGTAGAGGGAACCTTGAACAACAAGGTTCCCTCTGATGATCAATTTGGCCCCGTGAAATTGACCTAAAGTGTGAAATTATATCCCACCTCCCACTTTAACCCTAGTACATCATACATGATTTTGGTTGGATATTTATAACAATTTATACTAGGTACACAAACATCCAAGGAATCAATTTTTTTTATGCACCAAATTGGGAACAACTAACATATTTAACAAATTTTAATTTTTGACAACTATGTAAATTTGCATCCTCTCAACTATTTTAGATAATCATTTAAAGAACATATTTACAGGGGTCTGATTTTAAAAAAAAAAAAGTACGGGATGCTTGCATTCATACTAAGGTAATAATTTACAAAGTTTCAATTTGGCCATCAATTGTTTATCTAAGGTTCCAAAGTGAAGAATCTACTTTAGCTTTTGGGTTACTTGTTCCTAGTGGCTAGTCACCCAATACTAATGTGTTTCTCTCTTTTCTAGTTGAGCCAATTTGGTTTTTTTGCTCACTTTGTTTTTTCAGCCAATTGACCCTTTACCGTATCAATGAGTGATCATTAATATGTGGACCACTACTATAGTACCTTGGCCATTTCAACACATATCCGTCAAATAAATAAATAAATAATTAGTTTTGAAACATTCATTTCAACAAATGGAATATTCCTAAATATTCACTATTTTCTTTCACAATATTTTTTGATTTGGAAATCCTTTTTTTTTGGTGAAAATTTCCGCATTTCTGAAAATAATATAATTAGTGATGAAATGGCCAAGGTACTAGGGTATGCATATATAGTTAACTAGTTTTTTGCGACGTATTGCTTATGATTTGTCTTGGTAATTTGTCCTGATGGAATTAGAATATATGTATGCTATGTCAATATTTGTTCATCTTGAGGTTTTGAAAGTATAACATAATAATTTTTCATCTTTCACATCCATAGTCCGTGAATGATTATACAAAGGGTATTGCACGCCTAATTCAGCACTGTTATACAATGCAGACCTGTTTTGTTCAGTCAGTTTCAATATTATTATTGATACCTATGATAACTTAATATACAGGTTCACATGCCAAAATCTGATTCACATTTTTTACATACTTGGAAAGTGACCATCTTTTGGGCCCTCCTTTCAGCCTCTGAACATTTGTTATCCACAAAGTAATGAAATTTCATTAAATATGGGTATAAAATGTTGGAACTCGGGATTAAAAGCCCTGTGGGTTCAAAAATAAATGTATGTGCAGCACACACAGCACCAATAGTGATTGGTTGAAGGAAATCAAAGAAAAAGAAACAAGGTGAAATAAAGATTTGATCAAATTTGGTGATAATCTGAGTTTTAGTCCCCCTTGAAGCCCAGAGTACTTTTTTTTTCACTGTTTTCTTTTGGAAATCTGATCCCCTTTATGACCAAACAAAGGGTTCTGGTGTTGTGTTTTCCTTACTTTGCGAATATCTCTTTTGTCTAAAATGTTAAAGAAGGAAATGAGTCGTACAAGTATCTTATATCAGCAAATTGGTTTTGGGAAAAGGAAATATCAATGCCTTTGCTCAAGACTGCAGACACTATTAGACTTATCCGTAAACTAAGACAAACACAGCACCAGAACCTTGAGTTAGGTCATACACAGGGTGAGAATTTTAAAAAGCCATCAAAAAAGTACATTAGCATTGAAAAGTGGGTGGGGGGGTGAAACTCAGAAAACCATCAATTTTCGTGGTAAACTGAGTTTCATCCTGTCTTTCCTTTTTTCTGAGCGCCTCCACTGCTGCTACATATATTTTCACTGTACAACTACTATAATTACTCCCGAACCTTGTGCACTAAATGCTGAGTTTCAGTATTTCGTACTGAGTTGCAGCGGTTCATACATACTGTGATTTAATAAAATTTCTTTACTTTGCGGATACCACTGAAAGAGGGGAATAGGGCGTGAAAGGAGGCCCAAAGACACGGTTATTTTACGGATAATATATCCTTATTTGCATATCTCAGGGATAATGGTTATCCCAATTTTCTCACGAGATTCATTCTCAAAATCTATTCACATATATATTACATCTAGATGCTCCAAACACTGATTCCTAGAGTCCAGAATCTCTCTCATCTAAAGATGTTGACGATCTTATGCAACCGGAATGCGATGAAGACATTCTGCAGGAAAGAACCTTAAGTGGTGTGCAGGAATCTTGTGTGTGATGGGATTTTTGTTTGAAGGTAGGTAACCAAGAAAGATGCTGCTGCTTGGATTGCCAGGGCCTTGGGCAGAAGAGCCAAATGAGGTCGCAGATCACTACACATCAAAGATAGGTGGCACACCAGTAAGTACTCTCTTCACTTCTAAAAACATCGTCTAATGCCATTTGTGACCCCTTGTTCTACATCCTGCATGCTCTGCATGATCTAACTAACACTAGGGTCATCGGAAAAGAGAGGACCTCAAAGTATTAGTCATTAACTACACAATCTATTTGAATACATGAAGGGTTAGGGTTTAGGGTTTAGGGCAACATTCAAACGGGGAAGTGATAAAATTGGGGGTGCAGGATTGGCCAGTACCACTTCACAAGATAAATCTTGACATGCTCAAGTGCACCATTTGTGGCAACTATCTTGCACTTGTTGCTCAGGTTCATAGTTCATGCCACATTTTTCACTTCTCTGTGCTTTCCTTTTTCTCTTTCTTTCTGTAGTTTACAAGTAAACTTGACCCAGCTTACAATGGATTTGTAATAAGATACATGCTTGGTTTAGAAATTGAGGATAAGCACTAGTTTTCTGGTCCTTATATGAGGCTGACAGTGACAATAAGGATGTCTTTTGTATATGTTTCCTTTGGTGAAGAATCATGGATGCATCCCACATGCATAAGAGATCATGAAGTTAGGGTTTGAGAGGTATATGTGCCACTTACACCTTCCGTAAAGGAAACCAATAAGCACTTTATATTCTGGGGTGTACATCGGTCTAAGCACTAGTTTTCTGGTCCTTCTGAGGTTGATGGTGATGATGAGGATGTCTTTTGTACTTGGTTCCTAATTTGGTGAAGAATCATGTATGTATCCCGTGTGCACAAGAGATCATGAAGTTAGGTTTTGGCAGGTATATGCACCACTTACACTCTCTGGAAAGGAGATCAATGAGCGTGTGCTGTATATTCTGGGGTGTACATCTCCAAATTGTGGTCTCGATCCAGCAAGGTTAGTTCTATAATGGGTTTGCATTTTGGTCAATGGTCAGTGTGTGGAGTGCGAAGCTGGTAACTTAAGTTTGACACACCACACTTGTTTTGACAGCTGGTGTACAATCAGATTCCAAAAGAATGTTTCTCAAGAAGGAGCTGCTGGAGTGGATCAAACAGAGAGTGTAGGGGATTCAAGTGCCAAGCCATCAGATTGTGCAAGCATTCCTTCAAATGTTCTCCATGTACACGGGTATGGAGAGAAATTGAAACCTATTTGCATCTATGGTGTGAACATTGCTCTTCTGATAAATGTATACTGTCTTTATCAGCAATTCTTAGTTCTTTGGGGCAAACTGCAAATGCAGGTGGCAGGAAGCTTCAACCAGTTGTCACCAGACAGATGAACAAGGTTGGGGAGATGAAAACTCTTGGGGTGGGGATGCTGCAGATGGTAACAATGAGCCTGATACAATTAGTCTTCAGGAGCTCCAATCTTCACTACTAGAGGCTGGCTATCTGGCAGCAGCAGCAGCAACAAGGCACCACCATGTTTCCAATCAGGGACAGGAAACTAAGTCAAGCTCACAAGATGTGGAAACATTGGGTCAGAGAAACCCAGAAAGCAATTTGCCAAGTATGACATTTGTTATCAACTCCCTCAGCTATCTGTATGCTAGAGAGGACATGTGAGCTTATAGATGAAGCGTTTCTTCTTGAATGATGCAAGGTGTCTTGGGCTTCAGACAAGGTAACTGCTGTTTGCTGTTGTTGCAATGGGTTCAGCTCTGCCATGTTTCTACATGTACTCCAACAGTGAGGTGCTAATTCAAGACAGAAATGCCAATGTGAATGGCAAGTTTCAAGAGTCAGCAGAGTCAAAACCTCTTCCTGCAGTAGAAGAGCGCACTGCTGCTGTGGAAGGAGTTGAGGAGCTCTGGGAGGGAGAGGAATATGAACCTGACCACTCCTTGTCAGCTGACCGGACATATCTCAAGTTCAAGAAAAAACTGGATCTCAACCCTGAGCAATGTTATAGGTGTGCTCTCCCATCATATCTGCATTCTTCTAGTGTCTCTGACAATGTCATTACAAGCAAGAAGAATCAGAAAAATGCATGATGAAGAGAGGGTAGTGCAGGTTTATGTGTTGATAGTTGCTGAACATAAAAAAGACTGGGATCCTCTTGTCAAATGTCATATTGCAGCTGGAGTCACTCGAAAGTGCACTTTCATGACTTGACACAGAAAATGAAGATATGATTTCTGACCAACTTGAAGATTATACATTCATTGTGAAAAAATAGTCCGTTTGTTCTAGTATGCAATTAAGAGCTATATCTGGGGGTCTGCAGATACTGCTTTGGGGGCCAACCTCTGTGGGCCAGAGAGGTGCAGGAACAAGCAGGCACATGTGCTGCTTGTGGAGGACCACGTGTTTATGAAATGCAGCTCATGCCACCACTGCTCTACTTTTTGCAGCAAGCGTACAAGGACCTTCCACCTTCATTGTATGCAACACATGACTGGGAGTGGTCCACTGTGATAGTTTTCTCCTGTGCCCAGGTATGTCTCGGCTGCCTTTCAACTGCTCTCCATGACTTGCTTTACAGAGGTGATAATTGAACTGCTTTTGGTTTGAATGCATCAAAAAAATGGAAACCAGAAACACAATGTTCACAGCCAATTGACATCTCAGAGAGTTTATTGTCAAAAGCTGACAATTTGCAGTTAACCCTTAGAAGTCAGAAATTGAAACGACTTAAATAAGCAGAATCTCAGCCACATGTTGAGGTAAAGAAAGAGAGACAGAATAATTGTATGGTTGACATCAGTGAACATTTTCAGACACAAAAAACCACAAAAACCTAGTGTGTACTCTTAAGTGCATGACATGGTGAAGTTAGGTAGGGAAACATTTTTTTCCCTTGCAGCAAACCTTTTGGCAGATAAAGGACAAGGGAATTGCCTGTTGAGGAGGTGTTTTCATAGTTTTGTTTGAACAGAGCTGTTCACAAGGAGCTGGAGACCAAGCCATGATCGTGAGTGAGCAAACAGAGTGGACTGGAATCAAGGAAGCCACCATTTTGCAAGCAGAGGTGTGAAAACACATATCCAACATAATCATTTTTAGTCAGAAAGATTTCCACTCTAACTAATATTATTGCATAATTTTTCAATACACCCTTTGCAGGCAAGCACATAATCTATCCTCAATGTTTTGGAGAATGGTATGCAGCTATAGAGTGCAAGGAGCTGCTCAAGAGGTGAATCACGACAGTTGAAGTTGAAGCAGGTCTTCTCACAAAACACAACTGGAATGAACTGGCCTTATGGTTGGATCATGAAATTGGAACAGTCAAAATGCATTCACCCTGCAGTTGACAAGGTGTGCTGAATATTTGTTGGCCAATTCAGCAGGTGGCATGAATGACATCCATAACTTAGCATTGTAGCTTTCTTTGCATTGTGCCAGGTGGAGAGAAAGTTACCTGCACTCACTGACAGAAAAGCAAGGCAAGAAAGGTAATTCTACCATCACCAAATGCTTGATAGGTAACTGAAAATGAATTGAGTTTCATCTTCAATCTTGTCCCATCCTTCTCTTCTTCTTTTTCTGCTCTCTCCTGCTCTTATCAAATTCATGAACTCCTTTCTTTAACCCTAAGATCTTCAACCATGGATCATGAGATGCACAGAGTATTTTGATGTTGAGACTCAGGTTTCATTCTTAAACTTCCTTCTTGATTTTATCTTCTATGCAAGGGCACTCCTTTGGTTTTGAAACACAACAACTGTTCGATGATAATGTTGTTTGAGTCAACAAAGTATGTGCTAAGCACTTCTGATGCCAACATGATGGCAAGGGTATATCGAAAATGCACATCTTTCTGCATAACTGGGTTCACATAAAATGGCAATCCATCTTCCATGAAGCTACAAATAAATCAAACCAAAAAAAAAGAAAGCCAAAAAAAATTCATCAACTTCACAAGTGTATAGGAAAGTGGTGTGACTCTTTCTTTCTTTAAATAAGGTGCCCAGGATGAGGTGCCTAGGCTGTAGCTGAGACTGGCACTTGATTTTTTGGATATCTCTCAGGTTGGGGGTTTTTACTTAATTGCAAAGTGTGAGGCAAAGGTTCTCATGAGCGTAAATAAACATGGATAACCAGGTGCAGGAGGGGGAGGAATAGGGATCTTGAATATTTTATTGAAATGTTCTATTTTTTGAAATGAAATCTTCAAATTTAATTAATTATTAGGCAGAAATGTGCCGAAGCTGACCCTGTACTAGGGCACCTTCAACTCTATATTTGCATCACGCACTATTTTCCAACAGAAGAACAGAACAGTGAACATAAACGCATCAAGAGCCGTTAAGTGGTGAGAAAGAGAGACTCTTGTTGACAAGTTTGAAACTAGAGTCTGTCATTCTTGAACTCTTCTCTGATCAATCTCTTTGCTTGTGGAACATGCGATTGCAGATCTATCTAGTACATCATCAGCTCTATCCGGATCCAAGTCTACGGAATGATGCAAACCATCACCATGACTTGATCCTCATATTCTTCCACGACTTCTTTGATGACACGGACACTTGGGTGAAAGCATGGATCCAACACGATGATCACCATGTGTGTTGTTGGCCACTAGAAACTGGCTACCGAAAGAGGAAGAAGAGGAGGGACTGGGTGACAATATTCTAGTGTTGTCTATGTCCTTCGACACTAATCCCGATGGCGCACACCAGGAAATCGGTAAAAGAACCTATTGCAGAGTCTGATGAATGAGTACGCATGGGCCCAATGCTCTCTCGTCCATTCTGTGTTTTTTTTTTTTTTTTGTTTTGGTGAAGTTCAACAGCAGACTCGATAAGTACTTATTGTACATTCTTGCTAAACTTGGTTGCTTTGGCAGTGTCATATTTGAAATGTGGTAGGTGTTTGATTGCCTTTTGCTGAACAGGAGGGGGTTGCCACTGCTGTGTGATTGTAAGTACCAATGGTCTATGATCAGAGTGTGCATCTTTGTGACCTAAGTACTTTTCATCGCAATTAACCTCTAAGCGCTTGACACCCTCTAATTGGTCAGCTGTCGTAAGAAAATAGTTCACAGTGTTAAAACCTTTATTGGATAGGCATGTGTACTCCCCTGATATGTTTATTTTATTTTGCAGCGTTTCGACTTGGCTAGTAACGATCATAATCTTAGCTTCTATTGTTGAAGCCAGAATGTTTTTCGCAACCTGCTCCATAGTGACTTGAATAGCATTGTGCACATCTTGTTTCGTCACCACATCGGCCCTAGGGATCATGAGATGGTTGACGATGACTGTTGCAGCGGTTACCTTGTCGGTCTTGGCAGGCTTGAGGTTGTAGCGTGTACAAAGCGCTTGGAGTTCAGCCACTTGCATCTTTATGATCGTCAGCGAGTCCTTGTTCCATTCCCATGCTTTAGTGTCGAAAACCGTGGCATTCATCATAAACCAAAACCTTAAACCCCATTACAAGCTTCAATTACCTACTTACTTGGTTTGTTGTGAAGCTTGGAATTGAACGGGGAATGCAGATTCGTTCACGCTAGTTTGATTCTTCCAAGCAGCAGCAGTTACAAGCAACATTGAGTAGTGGATCAATAAAGGGGTTTAGGGTTTTGGTTAATGACGAATGCCACGATTTTCGACATTAAAGCATGGGAATGGAACAAGGACTCGTTGATGATCATGAAGATATAGGTGGCTGAACTCCAAGCGCTTTGTATATGCTACAACCTCAAGCCTGCCAAGACTAGTAAGGCAGCTATTGCAATAGTCATCGTCAACCATCTCATGGTCCCTAGGGCCGATGTGGTGACAAAACAGGTTGTGCACAATGCTATTCAAGTCACTATGGAGCAGGTTGCGAAAAACATTCTAGCTCCAACAATGGAAGCTAAGATTGTGACCATTACTGGCCAAGTCGAAATGCTACAAAATAAAGTAGATGAGATGGCTAAGAACTTTGATACCATGTAGGACAGTGGGGAGAAGTGGAAGGAGGTCGTGGGCAGGAAGGTTGACAAGGTTGCCAACAAGGTGGACCGGGCAATGGATGCAGACCTGGTCATGGCCAGGGAGGTAAACATCTGGGTCATCGAGTGGACCATGAGCAAGGGGGAAACTTCAAAACAACTTATGGAGTTGGTGCAGACGAAGTTGCTTGACAGGTTGAAGGTTGCTGATTGTGTGCAGGTGCAGAAGGTGCATCGGCAGATGCTGTCGGGGTGACTGCATAAGGCCACTGACAAGGCACCGGCAGTCATCATCATGTTGACATCGGTACACGACAAGCTCACGGTGTTGCGCGCTCACAAAGGCCTGCATGGCACTCAGCTTGGGCTCGACGAGGATCTGACTTCTGCTCAGCAGGCCCAGAAACGAGCTATTTGGGCCACCTTCAAGGAGGCCAAAGAGGTTGGCGAATGGGTCTACTGGCGTGGGGCCAATCTCTACATTAATCACAAAGTTGTAAATTCTCCTATTGCATAGGGGGGCGAGGGCTAGAGAGACTTGCGCGTGTGCTTGTGGAACATCCATGGGGCCGCTATCACAAAGCTAGAAACACATGAACATTTGCTCGACCTATTTCAACATGTTGACGTTGTTGTTTTGACAGAAACACATCACTTCCCGAGTGATACATTCCCGGTCTTATCGGGGTTCTACTGTTTTGATGTTACCAGGCCTATGACTCCACAGGGTGTCGTTCGAAAGCACAGTGGAGGCATTGCGGTACTAGTCAAGGAAACATGGGCAAATAGTATTGTTGTTTGGAAGACTGCAAGGGATGGGACTAGGATTTTGACTACATTTGGGCAATGCTTTCCAAAGGTCTTTGTTTTTGTGCATAATATATGCTGTTCCACAAGGCTCTCCATATGCGGACAACAGCCTGTTTAAACACATATGCCAAGAGGTTGGAAAAGCCATGAGTTTAGGTGGTGTGCTTCTTGCTGGGGATTTCAATGCAAGGACATGCACAAACACTGACTTCATTGATTGCAGTTAATTAGTAGATGTGCTACTAGTGCCACATGCCATTGAGGACACCCTGCCCAACGATATGCTGGAGCGCTAGAACCGTGACATCGTCACGGTTGGCTGGCATCGTGAGTTCCTGGATCTCTGTAGAACTACTGGGCTATTCATCCTCAATGGCCGCACACCAGGAGACATATCAGGGGAGTACACATGCCTATCCAATAAAGGTTTTAGCACTGTGGACTATTTTCTTACGACAGTTGACCAATTAGAGGGTGTCAAGCGCTTAGAGGTTAATTGCGATGAAAAGTACTCACGTCATAAAGATGCGCACTCTGATCATAGACCATTGGTACTTACAATCACATAGCAGTGGCAATCCCCTCATGTTCAATAAAAGGCAATCAAACACCTACCACGTTTCAAATATGACACTGGTAAAACAGCCGAGTTTAGCAAGAGTGTATAGCATAACATTGGTGTCTGGGCAAGCCCGAATGTACTTGATGCATCTGATGTACAAATAATAGTCAATATGTTATAATAGTGCATCACACAATTTGTAGAAGAAGTGTTTGGAAATAGACAAGTGGCCTTAGGAAAAGCAATAAAACATAGCCACAAACCCTGGTTTGACACAGAATGTCGCCATACCAAAAGCCAGTTTGTTAAATTGTCACATGCGCACCCAGATAAGCAGGTCAGACTTAAGCAAATGAAACAGTTGTACAAAAAGAAGAAACGTGCTTATGATGTGCTTAAGGCTAAATAACTATGTGGTTTAGCGAAGGCAGATCTTGCAGCATTTTGGAAGCGGTACCGCAAGCGCGCTGAGGGTGTCAATGGCATCACCAGCGAAGCGCTCAGGGATGGCTTTTAGCAATTGCTCCAGCCTCCGGCGGCACCAGCCACAGCAGGAGCTATGATAGGTGCCGCTATTCAAGCCTAGGTGGTCTCCTTTCCACCTAATGGTATTGATTGCGAACAATTGAATGTTGACATCACACTAGTTGAAGTACAACAAGCATTCAAAAAGCTAAAACGACACAAAGTTGCAAGCATTGATGGCATCAAACCAAAGTTCCTTTTGGATGCGGCTATTGCCCTCCAACAACCACTATTGATTGCTTTTAACAAAATTTTGCGCGAGGGCTATTATGAATCACTCTCTATTGGGATCATACATGCATTGTATAAAGGGGGTGATTGTAGTCAGTTTGATAATTACAGGGGGATCATAGTAGGACCAGTCTTAGCCAAGGTGTTTGCAATGATTCTTGAGTCCCGCATCAATTAATGGGCAGAGACCAATGATTTATGCGCAAAGGGATAGGCTGGTTTCAGAAAGGACTTCAGGACAACAGATACTTTTTGCACTTTGACCGAACAAGCCAGATTTCAGAAAAAGAAGCTATACATTTGTTTTGTGGACTTCAAAAAAGCCTTTGATATAGTACCAAGGGACATGTTGTGGCAGGTGCTGGAGGGACTTAGCATTAGTGGGCGGATACTGGAGTGCTTGTGTTCCATGTACCTGTCTACACCATCCAGAAGAGGGGCTCCCGCCCACTTTCCTTTGCCGCATCGGAGTGAAGCAAGGATGCCCCCTCAGCCCGCTCATGTTTGGCCTATTCATAGATGGCCTAGAAAAACGGCTAAATGCTTTGGAGGGTGACACACCACCAATGTTGGGACAGCTAGTTGTTCGTTTGCTTTTGTATGCAGACGACTTAGCTCTCATGTCACACACTCTTGCTGAATTGCAGAAGTAATTGGATGTCTTGCAAGCTTTTTGCTGTGAGCGTCAGTTGATTGTGAATGTCAAGAAAACCAAGGTTGTTGTGTTTGAAGCACGCAAGTTTGTGTGTCAGGCTTTTCAGTATGAGGGCGAAGCTATAGAGCAACTAAACTCTTTCAAGTATCTAGGTGTTGAGCTGCACGGCACAAAAGGTATGCAAGTGGCAATACAGTAGTTATTAATGTTAGGGAAAAAGGCAGTTTTTGCATTGCGGCGCAGATGCGCAGAGCTGCGCATCTTTGACCCAGCATTACAATGCCAGCTGTTTGATGCACTAGTCAAACCGGTGCTTAGCTATGGGTGTGAAATATGGTCAGACCACATGGCACACGAAGAGTTAGAGGTGGTTCATCCGGCTTTTTTGAAGTCGTCGCTGGGGTTAACACCACGACATCCAGTTACGTCGTGCTAGCAGAGTTTGGCAGGTTTCCCCTAGAAATATTTTGGTGGCAACAGACCATGCACTTTCTCTCACATGTCAGTTCTGAAGTAAACTCAGATCGCATGCTCAGGCTAGCTTATGATGTACAGCTGCAGTTGCTTGCAGCTAGGCGAAAAGTCTTATTCGGGAACCAGAGTGCTGTGGGTAGAAAGAGCCGATTGCCTGCTTGTTGGCTAACACAAGTAGATGAACAATTGTCGACGTACAATTTGTGCATCGATAGCGATCAGCTGCCACCATGTGCTCGTTTCAAACAGTTGGCTAAAAGGTAATACATTGTACACCATCAAGTGGCTGCAGCTGACTCCAGCAGGGTGAGAGCGTATCTGGGGTTGAATAACTCAACACAATATGGGTACAAAGAATACCTCTCCAGGGTAGACAATGCACAGCTTAGGAGAAGCTTGGCACATTTTCGTTGTGCGAATCACAAGCTGTAGATTGAGCTAGGAAGGCAAGTTAAGCCAGTGAAGGTGCCGGTGCAGCAACATTACTACAAATTGTGCAACTTGGGTGTGGTTGAGGATGAGGACCACTTCTTCTTGGTTTGCCCTGCCTATCAAAGTGTTCGAGAGAGGTTTAGAGGTTCATTGCCATTAACTGCCATCACACCTTTGGCTGAATTGCTGAGCTGTCTGCAGCAAGGCATCCTTGCTAGATTCTTAGTGCAATGTCAAACGGTTAGATCTGAATTGCTTCATCAGACTTAACGTCAATTGGGTTTTGGCCCAGGCGTTGTTTGGCCCACTTAATGACGTTAAATTGTAAGTAAGTAAGTAAGTAAGATATGACAAGCTGTTGGCACCCCCAAGTCAAGCTCAAGAGGGCCGGCACGAATTTCACTTGCACACCACTGGGTTAGAATTGAGGACTTTTTATAGTCACAACATCCTAGAATGGGCTAATACTAGTGAGTGTTAAAACCTCCGAAGCAATTCTTTAGTGTAGTTAGAGGAGCACTTACAAAGCCTAAGATCTTGTGAGGCATTTCAAAAAATGAAACACTTGGAGGAAGCACCTGCAGGTGCTCTTGTGGCTGTTTCATTTTCTGAAATGCCCGTCATTTTTTCACGGTTTTTTTTTTTTGGGTGATACCTGGTGGGTATCTCAAGAGTACCTGGCAGGTATCACCAAAGAGAAAGGGAGGAAAAGCTACAAAATCAACCAAAATCCATCGATTTTGCGCCATGCAACACCCTTAGGCTGGGGCATTATTTTACATTTCGAATGCTCTGAATTCAGACAAAATCCCTTTTAAAATTAAAAAAAATTGATTGTGCTTTACGTTGGGTAACAGCCATGGCATTATTGAAATAAGAACCCCTTCGACTTTGTCTCAAGAAGGTTCTTATTTCAGTAATGGCTTGCTTCTAGGGCTAAGTTCTGATCAATATTTGTCATCATGGTTTTATGTGTTTTACAGGTTTTTTTTGTATTTATTGATTTTTTTTGTGTTTATTAAGCTTGACCGGGTAAGTTTAGTTTTTTTTCGTCGTCTATATATATTTAATTTTATTTAATTTTAATTTTTTTTGTTCTATTGATTTTGATTGTCAAGTTTTGTTCTAGTTAACTTTGATGACAAAGCAAAATGAATGACCATATGTGCTATTCAAAAACACTTGTAATGTTATTTTTAATTGTTTGATTTTAAGTGTATATGGTAATTTTTCTCTCTCTAGATCCTCAACCAAAATTATCACTTATTTTTACCTCCATGCAAATGTGATTGATTATGTGGGTACCACCACGATCACTATCAACATTAAAGGCACTTTAATAAATACACATTTTGAGTTGATTAAAAAAGGCAAATTTTTCCAATTGGAAATTTTTTTTTATCAAAAAACAAATTTGACTATGACAAAGGAGATTCAAATTGGACCATTGAGTTTTCTATAGCCATTAAAATGACAATTGTCCTTCCTTTTGACCCTCCTATTAAACTATTTTTTGATCCAAAAGACATAATCAACAATTTTGGACGATGCATGTTATAACCTTTTGCAACAACATTACATTTGTTGTCAGTGATGTGCCTATTGAAATCAATGGGAAATTTGAACTATTGGTTGTTAATGGCACCTCCCCAAAAGACATTCAAATTGTGAATATATATTATTTTTTCAAATTTTATTGATTTATATATTATGTTTTCAACAAATAATCTTTCACATTTGTGATTGGTGTATGTGAGTTTTGCTACCATATTCTAAACTGAGTTTCACAAACTAGTTGAATAATTCCACAAAAGAGCCCCCACATTTTGCATCGTGCAAAACATTACAGTTAATAACAAGGGTGATATGAAGCTACTAACTACTACTTCATCAATCATTATTCTAGCCTTGTCTCTTTCAATCCAAAAAAAATTGAAAAACATTTTCAATCTCCATGTTAAATGTGAGAGGCTTATTATTTCACACAAGGTTAACATTTTTTCATTTAATTTAGCTTGTGTTTCATGTCAAATTCCATTTTTCCATGTTTGATGTATCCATTTAAAAACCCATTTTACGGTTTTTGAAAATTTTGATGTATGCATATTCATTCAAAACGAACCTAATTTATAATTTGTGTTTAGTGCATGAGTTATTATGATTGAACTCCTTAGTAATTTGAAAGTTACCAAAGGTTTTCATTTGAATCCAATGGGGGGACTTGTTAGTTACAATGAAAGTTTCAAAGCTCAAAATGCCACTATTTTAGCCTTTACTTCAACTTGAAAGTTTGGATTTTCAAGGTTTTGTATTCCTACTTAAAAGTTTGAATTTTCAATGATTTGTAATCCTATTTGAAGGTTTATATTTTCAAGGTTTTGTAACCCTACTTGAAGTGTTTCATATTTTCAATCTTGTATGTACTTTGTGATGTTTATATTTAGTTAGTTTTCCAAGTTGATATTGTAAGATGACCAAACCTTTTTTTATATACATATTCTTATTGTGTTACATTGGTTTCCATCAACATCAACGTTTTCCATAATCATACTTCCATATTTTCATAGAATACATATTGACAATATGTTTACTACCATTGTGGAACAAAATTGTTTTTCATTTTGTTGATTATAGACAAGTTTAATAACTTTTTTTAAAACGAAAAAATCATTGTGGAAAAGTGTCGATCGAATTTCAGTCGCCACTTAAACAAGCAAAATTTTCAATTGCAACCGATCCACACGTTGGCCGTAGTCCGATGATTGAAAAAAAACTTAATTTTTTTTTTAATGGAAAGTGTCGATTGAATTTTTAGTTGCAACCAATCCACACCTTGATTGTAATCTAATGACCAGTGACCAAAGAAAAAAATTATTAAAAAAAATTCATTGTGAAAAGTGTTGATCAATTTTTTGTTACAATTAATCCACACCATGGTCACAATTTAGCAACCAACAATCGAAAAAAAAAACTTTAAAAAAATTCATCATGGAAAATGTCAATTTTGTTG
>Ga0116231_10002906_pt1 | contig 35767 bp, 35 predicted proteins | sample S1TSphgellanicum_2_FD_89695 | JGI IMG/M metagenome (GOLD analysis project Ga0116231, IMG submission 89695) | Host-associated microbial communities from peat moss isolated from Minnesota, USA - S1T2_Fd - Sphagnum magellanicum MG | ecosystem: Host-associated > Plants > Peat moss > Unclassified...
ATAAAAACATGAACATTAGGAGGTCAAAGGAAAAATAAACAGGCCAGGTGGTAAAAAAATAGTGGCAAGATTGAAATTCCATCACCTTTATTGTCAATTTTTCAAGCTCCACAAACCTCACCCAAACCTATGAAGTTTGGTGCATCTAGGATGTTCACAAAGCCAAAGGGAGGCTTAAGATTAAAAAGAAGGAAGGGATCCAATTTGAACCTCCCCTTTTAGATTTTTTTGGGTGATTTTTCAAACCTAAAGGATATGTTCGACACCAATTGAAAGTTCCCATGTGGCAAATTTCATTTTTATTTAATTTTAATTTTTTCAATTTGTTTATATTTTCCTTTTTATTTTTATTTGGTGCATTTGGGATGCTCAACTTTTTCATCTGAGTGGAGGTGATTTCATCCATTCCAAAAAAAGGTCAATTGAATTGTTCATTGGTGACTAGTTAGGTGTAATTGTTTGTTAGCAAACAACCTAACAAAGGTTGTAGGTGACATGTTCATTAGCAAACAACCCAACAAAATCAAAATTATTCATTGGCAAATACATTAGTTGAATGGAGGTGGACCTATCCATTAGTGAACAACAAAATGTGGTGACTTGGTGGCATACAATTAAGTAGGTCCTTATGATAATATGTTGAATTTTGGCAATTTGGAGTTGTTTGTTGGTGAATGATTAATCAAGTTTTCGCAACAATTTGTTGAAAATACATTGAGTTTTGAATTTTTTGTTGGCAAATAGTAAAAATGAATTGATATGATTTTTTATTAGTGGCAAGTTTGGACATATTCATTGGTAAACAACCTAGGAAAGTTGGAATAATTTATCAACAAACATTCGATTAAATGTTCTTTTGGAATTTTGTATCTTTGGGATATAAAGTTGGATTGGAATGTTGTTTGCAACATTGGAATCTTAAAGATGAGATTTACACGTGCAAAGTTTTAGCATTTTTGGAGACAAAACTTTCTAGAGGGATTCTATTGGGTGTGAAAGGTGTTGTGTGTGGGGATAGTTTTCTAGTTGATTTTTAGCAAGGTTTTCACTTTTGTCAATAAGCATCCATTCTCATGACCTCCAATTGGTGGAATGTTGCACCATCAAAAAACATGAAGGATTTTGAATTTTTGTCATATTTTTTAACACAAATTACAAGAGTGGGGATTGTGTTATTTGAATAGTTAAATTTCATTTTGTGTCATTGAGTTTTGCACATATTTCTTATCATTATGTTAGTTGGATGTTCATTTATTTTCAAAAGGTAGGGAGGTTTGTCAAATGTGCACCATTTCAACAACCCTAGAACAAGTACACACTTTTGGGTTGATTTTTTGAAAACATGTGCATATTTTATAGTGGGAAACCCAAGGTGAAAAAAAACTATAAATTGTTTCATAATGAAAAAAAATAAACTAATGTAGTGAGTCTTGAGGTTGTAATTGATGTGGTTAATGGTTGGGCATGGGACAAGATTATCCACCAATTTTTATCATTATGTAGGTCCTACTTGACTTTTATTCTACCCATACATAATGATTAGGGTTTAGCAAGGTTAGGTTGTAAATTGGTTTACAAATATTCCAAATTTGAACATTAATTATCCTATTGATTGTTTGTCATAATGAAATTGGGCTAATGGTTAATAGACTATTTTTTTGTGTTTATAATGTGCTCGAATTTGTTGGCCCTATGAAATGTTTTTGTGGATGTAGGTGTCTTTTTAGATTAGGGTTAAGCCAAACCCATATGTTCAACATTTGAATTTAAGGTTAAGGTTTGGTAGCATATATTTAAAGCTAAAGGTTCATGATGGAGGTGACACAATATTTTATAACAAAAGATATTTTGAGGGGTACTAGTGGGTTTATTAGGTGAAGGGTGAGGTTCAAAGCACTCGCACCATCGTCATTTGCATCTAAGAGGAATTCCATAGATTCAAGAACATGTTCACTACCAAATTTGATCACTACACCATTGTTGTGGGAGATGGAGGACATTTATGGAGCCACCAAGGGACCTCACTAGTAATTAGGGGTGGTTGGCAACATTGAGTTGGATGATTTTATACAAAAATTTGACATCTAATGTTATATGCAACAAATGCACAATCCTTAATTGTTCACACCTTTCGTGGGATAGGAGGGTTTGTTTTAACATTTGAAAAGGATGACAATGGACAATTATCATGAGTTTAAACACACCCATGATGCTTAGATTGAATAATGGCAACTATATTAATTACCAACTATGTTTCCATTAATTGAGGTATTGTGACCCCAACATCAACTCCTAGTGTAATTGTGACAACTTCTAATAATGATGCAATTGATGAAAGTAAGGTATTGGTGGTGCTAATATTTTTTATTAATGTTCAGGATCTTAAGTCAGCATTCAATTTTATTGTGGATTTTTTTCATGAATTGCAAAAACATTACTAAGGGGTCCAAACAAAAATTATGAAGTTTGCAAGAATTCCAACATAAGCCACATGAAAGCTTATGGGAAACATGTTCACAAATGAAACAATTGATCAAAGTGATAAAGGGGTCATAGAACTCTAGGTTGTTCAATTATTGTATGGAATTTTGGACAAAGAACTTTAGTGAAGGGTGAGGGATGCCATATTGTTAGTGGGACAATTTCCTAACCTAATTAATTAACCTAGTGGGTATCCTAATAACTTTATAGTTACTAGTGGTAGGTTGTATTTACCATTTCCTAATTATTAGGAGATGAAGTTACTTGAGTAGTTAGTACCTTGAGGATAAGGTAATGGTATGTGGTTTTGCCAGCTACTAGGGATTTGTGGAAGAGATTAGGATGAAGGTCCTATTTTGTAGGAGAGGATGAGGCGCTTGGGGGACTATGGATGGAGGGGGAACTTCTTGTGCTCCTCATTCCATTATTCCATTCCATGGGATTCTATTCCCTTCTTCTATTCTTGTTCCTCTTTAATGGCATTCTCATTGTATGGTACCTTGGGTGTATTTTATTCTTTAAGCATAATACTTGATGTATGATTAGGAATACAAGGAAAGAATATACTTCGTACTTTGCTTTATTTCAATTTTGGGTGCATTATTTTCTTTGCAAGTAGTTTTTTATTTGATTAATTTGTTTCATATAAAAGCTTGTAATTTTCAATTTTCTATTTGATATTCATTTTTCTTGTCAAAGGTCCAAGAACATTAGACAATAATTATAACATGATACATAGGGAGATAAAAAAAGGAAGATAATGGCGATAGTTTCACAAAGGTCATTGGCCTAATTTGTTACAAAGGTATTAAAATGGCTTGGAGAGTAACTACATTCCTACCTTCATTGTAACTTGCTATAAATTCCAATTTGGAAAGTCTTTATTTAATTCTTTGGAAAGCAAAGTTGCCTTTCCCTTGTGATTATAATTTTCATATGTTTCTTGTGAATTTACCTTGCAGCCTTCATCTAAGTTTATTTTAAGGTGTAATTCACAATTTTACACATATTATTTCAATTATAACAATTGACTCTAGCAAATGTGTTCATTTTATTGAATTGCATCAAACTTAATATGATGGAAAAATATGTGGTTACATTTGGGTTTAATAAGGATAACTTGAAAAATTCCTCAACATTGTTAGTTCAATACCCACATGACTAATTAAATAAGGTCGAAACACCAAAGCCTAAGAGGGTCAAATATGAACCATGTAATGCCTCCCCATTATATTTTATTGAACAAGGAAGAGAAAACAAATGTTGGAAATGTGGTGGGCTTCATTAAAAGAGATATTGTTTTAGTCCACCTTAAGCCATGACCTCCAACCCTAACCTTAATCAACCATGTTCCCATTGCAATACATATGAGCACAATGCAAATCATTACTTCAAATTGCATTCAAAGTTACAACAAGACCCATCATGGATGACTAATGTTAGTAAAGGCCAAGGGTTTGAGAAAGGTTATAAAAGGAAAGATATGATCAACAAAGGGTTGGCCCCCAAGCCAACTCCAAGTTAATCCAAAACCATGAGACAATATTTGCCTATTTGGAAGCCCTAACTATGAACATGATGGCACAAGTGAAGTCCAATGCACTTGTTTAAGGGAAGGTGAAAGAACAAAAATACACCATGTTTTTTAGTTTAGATTTTAACCTTGGATATTTTTGTGGAGCTATATTTTTATGTTCACTGGTTTTAGACAAGACTATGTTGGATGTTTCAAAAGATCATGGATCATGGTCAACATATGGTGGAAATTAGGTTAAGGTTTCCAAATCAATTAAAATGTTTTCGATAGTTTCACATGTGATAAGAGCGAGTGCTCAAGCATAGAAACCACAAGGTGTTGAAGAGAAACTATACCCTTAACATGTGGAAATTTCATGCCAAATTTGCATTTTAGAATCATTTGAGTTGGCGGATACAATTTCCAACCCTATTGGGACATCAACTTTTAGTATTGCACTAATTATATTGAAGAAGACACATGGTTCCACTTCAAGAAAATGACAAATAATTTGTTGAGGGTCACAACAAAAATGTGCCAAGTATCGTAGGAAACGACGATACTTGGTACATTTTTGGTACTAAGGATGGTGGTTACATCAAAGGACCTTTTGCTACCAACTACAATTTCCTAGGTTGTTTCAAAGGTTAACCATACATAGGGTTTTGAAACGCAATCTTGGCATGCAATGTGGCCAAGCTTCACAAACTCCTGGCATGTCCAACTATCGATAGGGTTAGTATTTTTCCTAACGTGGCAGTAATTTGTAATGAGAAGGGAGTTCTTCAATTGAAGGGGGCATTGACACAACAGTGCCAACCCTAAAAGATTTTTCTAGATACAAGTGTTCAACTTTTGATGTTGGGCAAAGTGGCGATTGAAAGTCTTGGATTGATTAATGTTGATTTTGAACCATGCCTATACCAACTTTTTGCATCAATGGGTAGATAAAAAAAGGCTAGGAGATTAATTAGACAAATTTGTGTGATTCAGGTTAATCCCAACAAACCAACAAACTATATCGTGAAGTTAAGGGATGAAGGCTATGATCAAGATGACCTACTATGGGCATTTGAAAACTTGAAAAAAACACCTACCATTTGCAACTATATTCTAATCACAAAGGACATTTGCTACTAAAAACTATTCAATTGCATTAAACAAGTTACATAACATACTAATTACAAGTGTGCATGAAGTTAATGGCCAACCAATATTTCACCATCTATATATTATTGTATGCCATTTGTGCATTACCATAAAAATTAACAACTTATTTAGGCTACATAATGACATGTGGCAAATACAAAAGGTTTGGGAATTTTTTAAAAAAAGAAAAAGATAGTGGAGATCCTAATAATTTATTTTAGATGGTTTTAAATTGTGAGGCGGGCATAATACAAATATGCCACGCGACATTTTTGGGAATTTTGGTCAAAATAAATTAATATTAATATTTAGGAAGGTAGGTTAAGGAGGTGGATAAGCTAGGGGGTTGATAAGTAAATTTTTATTTTTAAAAAAAGGTTTAAGTTCTTTTGATTGTTTCATCTCAAATGGCGTGTGTTTTTTAATGTAAAAGTGTAGGACAAAGCCTCGTTATTATATAGTTTTCAAGATGGAAGTGGAAAACAAAACATATGGGATAAAATTTGAAATTGTAATTTAGTTGCAAAGTAGGTTGCAATTACCTCATATCCTTGATATTCTTTTTTAATTTTGTAAACTATATAAACAAATATATAAATAACTACATAACTATTTAACTAGCCAACTAATCATTAATTAGTATTTTTATAAGAATCAAAATGATTGAATTATAATTCATTAATTAATAGTTCACAAATAGACAAATAAATGGTTGAAATTTAAATAATTAATTATTAATAAACCAATTTATTTGTTATAATATTTCATTAATATTTTTTAAAATAATCAAATAGGTAATTAAATATTAATTAATAATTACTATCTAAGTAATCAAGAACGAGTTAACTTATTAATTATAATTACTAGTTAGATTTTCATGAATAAAAAGACTAACATATTAACTAAATAATAACTAAATAACCAAGTTATTAGTTATAAATAATTATAATATTAATTAATTATTAATTAATATATAAATATAACTAAGTAACTAACATATTAATAATTAAATCATTAACTATGAGTTCAAATTTTTTTTAAATAATGATTAAAATATTAACTAATTAATAATGATTAGTGGATCAATTATATATTATTAATGAATCGGTCATAATAAATAAATAACTTCAATATTAAATCATTAAAAATTAGGAACTAAGTAATAATTAATTAATTAGTTGGTTATGAATGATTGATTAATAGTTCATAGTTTAAAAGATAAATACATTGACTAATTATTAAATATTAACTATTATTTATCAATTAATTAATAAACTGACATTAGGTAGGTAAGGAACCTAAGTTAAATAGGTAGGTAAGAATAAAGATATGAATAAGTTGCTTATGCTACATAAATAGACAAACATATGTAGGTAGGTAGGGAATTGATTTGTTTACATATAAATAAATATAACTTTATAAGTACACCCATGGAAACATACCCCCATTATACCCCTAGTAGAACTTTGCGAAAATATAAATACCATTCAAAAAATTCATGATACACCAATGTATATGACTAGGGGTTATGTTGACACTTTAAATGTGGTTCCATTTGCAAATAATGGGATGTATGGGCATGATCATGGATAAAAAGAATTTTAGAATGTAGGATGAAGAAATCATTAGTTATAAATGTAATTATAAAGTAGTTGGAAGAATGGTTAAGGTGCAAATAGTTGCAAAGATTATTAGAACTAGTTGCAAAGGACCATTAATTGCATGTAGTTGTAAATGCATTGGTTGCATTTTGAAGGATTTGTTTATAGTGGGAGTTCAATGGGCATGTGTATAATAAGCAAATGCCTTTCTATGTATAATGCCAATGGCTACAGATAATTTGGTATTTGTTCAACACTAAAATACATTACATTATGCCAATATTCAAAGAGATGGTTATATATCAAGCTCAAGTTTGCAAATTCAATCCAAAAAATTATGTATATTAACAAATCGCATGAACTACATTGGATGTGATTATGGGATGTGTTATTTTGTGTGTGCAAAATGTATTACCTTCTAGAGTATTGTTGTTGGAAGGCCAAGATGGTCAAACATGCAAAGACCATGTGCATAATTGTGTGATGTATCATCTTTTTTATTTGAATGGCCAAATTTTCTTTGGTAGTTGTTTCCATTGGATTGCGTTATATGTTATGTGGGTAATGTCATGGACAATAAACTATGAAAGATGTTTCTAAAAAATTTCAGAAAGATTTTCAAATAATATATTTGAAAGATTTTAGAAAATGTGGTTGGTGTAAGTTTTTATAAGGTTGTTTAAATATAAACATATAAAAGGTTTAATTGGTGAAACTTTCCAAAAGGTTAAATTTCTTTTAGAAGGTTTTATTGGATAGCATAAGAAGAGATAAAAAATGCACCACCCCTTAATTTCGTCAATGTTAGTTATAGCCTTTGTGCTTCTAATTCATCTCATGCTTAACTTGCATCATGTTTTATTTAAGCAACAAAGTTATCTAATTCTTGTTCATTATTAACTTTCTTGTTTAATATCAAATTTCTTGTTTGCCAAATTTGGTTTTTTTTTCCAAGTTGTGTTTTTGTCTTGTCCTTGGTAAGTATTTTACAAAGACTAACACTATGTTGATTGATGTTCCAAAGGTTGGCACATGGGATGTTTTACACCAACATTGGAGGAAATATTGGTCAACAAATGGTTTTGCCCTTAATGCATGAAATAAACCAAAGAAAATTTATAATTAGGTAGTAAGGAATAACCTAAATGTTTATGCATGATGATACACATTTGGTTAAGGATTGGGGGGAATCATAATTAGGTGACTAACGATGGGGCTCACATTTGCAATTAGGCTCTTGGTTCTTCCATCTTAAAACCAAGGTGTTCATGTGTAGTATATTTTAAGGGCACAATTTGGAGATTATGTGCCATGAAGGTGGTTTCTATCATTTGTGTTGTGTGTGTAGACAACAATAGTTGTAGGCGTCAACATGGTAATGCATGATAGTTGACATGAATGTTAGTTTAACTATCTAGTTAAATCCTAATTATGTCAATGTTAAATTGGGTTAGCATAGTTCATAGCTTGAAATTGGTTCATATGTGAATATGGTTTGAGTTATTTAATGTTTGGAGTACAACCCCAAGTTGTGAGTTCTCAAATCACTTTTGATAATTTTAAATTTTCAAACACACAATGTTTTATGCTTTGTAATTTTATTTGTGTTTTTATGCAAGTTTCTTTGCACATAGTTTTGCATTATCGTTTTCCATTTTATGTTTTGAGCTTGAATTCCTTCTTGTTTGCATATGAATCATATTTTGGGTTTGGAGAGGATTTGTTATTAAAGTGATTTCTATCATTTATGATGTGTGTGTAAATAACGATAAATATAGGTGTTAATTTGATAGCGCATGACAACTGACATGTGATGATGATGATATAGTGTCCTTTTGTGTCCATAGGTTAAGTAAGTTTAAGGATAATGGGTAAATATGTAGAGGCCTGTATATGTAGGGTGACCATGTTAGTGGGTAGAAGGCTTAAGTAGGTAGTAGGTATTTAGTAGTAGGTAGGAGTAAGTTAGTATAAAGAGAAGGAAATAAAAGTACTAAAAACATTTGAAAACAATATAAGTACAATCAGGTAGGAGCTTTAAATATGCTAACTCTATTAACCAAGGGATATGTACATGATGAAAAAAATGGCCATCCAATGGACATAATGGTTGATTGGTGTGTTGGTGGGTATTCAATTCATTTCAGCCATACAGAATGTCAGGACTTAGAGCCAACATTTTTTTCAAACTAGAGAAATTTTACCAAAAAGTGAAACTAAAAATTGAAAAATTGAAAAAAAAAAGGAGGTGATATTGAAGGTTTCCAGTTGCTAGAAGTGAGGGGGAAAAAAAAAGAAATAAAAATCATCAGATTCATATACTTTGTTTTCATTTTGTAGCCAAACGTATAGAAGGATGATTAAATATTTATATTTTCCTTTTGATTTATAGCCAGATTTGGCTAAATCATCCTAGGGATGATCATCACTTTGGCTATGAACAAGAATTCCTTATTTAAAATTATAAACTATTAAATTTTTAAAATAAAATAAAATAAAATATTAAAATATTTTATTATTAAATAAATAAATAAATAAAATATATTTATTTAAATTTTAAAAAATTGTCACAGTGCAAAAGGACAATGGTGTTGTGACAAGGATAATGAGCGTGGACAGGCTTATTATTATTATGGGTATGTTCCGTGACCTGGTGGAAGTTATACTTTGATAAGTTGGAAAGTACCTTCCAAATTTTGTAAATTTATTATTATTTTTTGGTATATTATTATAGTATCAGTAAATAAGATTTTTTTTAGCACAATGAAAAAATCAAAATATACAAAGGAAAAAATGTGATGATATTTTATTTACACTCAGCATGGGAAGGCCTCGAGGAGATTGAGAATGGGTCACCCCAAAATCCAAGAACAGCCAAAAAGAGGTTCCTTAAGTTCCTTTTGTTTGGAATTTGTTATGTCATGATGATGATGCTCATGGAGCAAAAATTCCCATCTCCAAATCAACTCTCACTTTTTTTTACCCAGGACCCAGGTGGCTGCTGATCCTAGTTTATTATTTGATTTCTTGGCTCTTGTGCTTCCCATATGGAAGAACACTATACATTGGTGTGTAGGATTCGGGCATAAAATTTTGGCACACACTTGAGGCTTCCCATACATATGGAAGAGACTATGCATTAGTGTAAGATTCGGGCATAAAATTTTGGCTCAAACTTGACCCAATCCGATAGTATGAGTGACAACATCTTGAAAAATTAACTTATGTGTGCATATATGATGAATGAACATGATCCATAGAAGTGTGTATTCAGTTAGACGAGAAGTTTTACATCCAAAGTTTCTAGTTTGAACCTGCCATTAAGGATTTAGTCATTGGGAGATGATGATCTGATTGTCACCCTTTGGGAAGTAGGTTGAAGAATATGTTCTTTGCTTGCATTCTCTTCTTTCAGCCTTTTTTTACTATTAAACATGTGAGTGTCCTTAATGGATTGTCATGTGTACCTCATGGGCTTTAAACTAGCTTTAAACTAAATGGAATGTAGTATGCTGTCAGCATTTTATTGGATGGATGATAAATTGAATTACATCTCTATATTTTCATACATCCACAATATTGGGAAGATACTCATACTACTTAGGCCCATTTTAGATGGGGTCCATGGTCCAAATTCCTAGGAACCAATTTTGGACTCATTTGAAGCAAATTGGATCCTTGAGTTGAACCTTGCTTTGGACCCGAGCTTACATCTTTGGTTCTTCAAATCACACTCTCTCCCTTTTAGCTCTTTTTGTTGGGTTGGAACCAATTGATTTTCCCCCCCAAAATGGTGCCATGTAGGTTTAACCTGGATTTGCCACTTTTTGGTCTTGGACTCTCATCTCAAGGCCATGAGTCCAATTTATGGCTCTCATCCAATGGGTGGGACGGTGCTCTATTTCATTGGACCTTCAACCTTGGACACTCATCTAAAGTGGCCATTAGATTTTTAGCTAATAGTAATGACAAATGTAACTGCCACCCACTATTTTTAAAATTACATAATTTACATCTATTTGGGGGAGGAGGGTGGGGAGAGAGAATTATAATTTTTGGTTTTTTTATTTTCATTTTTTTAGAAACACTTGGGGAAAAAGTGTTTTTAAAAGCAAAGTTTTGCCACTTTTGTAAAATCAATAAAATAAAATAACACATTGAACCCAATACATTAAAATTCAAGGTTTAAAGACAACCCTTTTGCAACTGATAATAATGTATTTACGAAGCGATCTATCATATTGGAAGGTGTGAGTTGAGTGATTTTTTCCTCATCAACTAAAATCAATAATGTGATGGATCCAACACTTTTTTGACATATCAGATCCAAGCTTTACTTGTTCTAGCAACCTCCATGAACTCAGAGCCTACAAATGTGACAACTTCTGATTAGTTTTCCAAAAATATGGCAACTGTTGCGCCAAAATTATTATTAAAAAAAAAAAGAAAGAAAAAATAAATCCCTTTGTACATGTTTCACATGTAATTTTTCTTGGTCATTTGCAGTGCAAAAACTCGCCAAATAAATTTTTATAATTAAAAAAAAAAAACACGGATTGGGTATTGTGACTCTCCTTCAATGTTTATCAATGCAAGGAATTATTAGCTGAAAAAAGGGAATTAATTTAATTTTAATAAACAATCACATTTTTATCTTGTACACACCTCAAGCCCAATTATTGTGCAAAAATTATTTGCAGTTATGGTTGCTTGTAACAAAGGAGAGGATACATTTTCTATGATTGTCCCTCCCATCCAACCAATATTTGAAATTTGTTGGGGTTTTTCATGCAAGAAGTTCCATCCCAAATTCCAATTTGTAGTTTAATTGGCACTATTTTATTTTTCAGAGCTAGAGATTCTGACTAGACTCCCAGCTGCCAGTCATCAAGCAGCTTCCAATCCACTCAAAGAGGTGTAAAGTGTGAACAAGTCCAAGGAGGAAGTTTGCATGCATTTTTTTTAACATCTGCAATTGCCAAGTGTCAAAAAAAATTTGCATGGTGGGTTGGGTTCCTAGTGATGCTCTTACAAAAAATGCCATGGAACAATTTTTGACTGCATTTATTGGCCTTGCCTACTAAGGCAAGGATATTGTGTTTAGATTCATTCTAGAGTATAGTAGCTTATGGGATTTTGGCTTGGCCCCTAGGTAATAATAATAATAGGTCTATTTTTTATCTGAGGATTTTTGAAAGATGATATTTTGGCTTGTGTTGAAACTTGAGATTAGTTATAGAGTTATAATGTCTTTGAAGGATTTTGGTTTTTTAAGGGGATTTTTTTGGGTGAAATTTTTGAGTTTTCATAATTCTTCTTTTGCATTAAGATACCTTTTAATGTAAATGGCACGGTCACAGTGTGACACACCCCTTGTTACATGTGAATAGTGGGATGAGGGTGAACCAGCACTCATGTTGGGTTTAGGGTTTATGAGTGAGGCCTCTCTTAGTGGCCACATTAAGCCCTAAAGAAAACTTAGAGTTGAACTCAGAGACCTTGATTATTTAGTCTAAGTATGGGAAATTTATAATATTTAGAAATAATTTAAATGGATTTTGGGATTTTTTTATAAAAAAAACCCTGGTACTAATGTGGGTGGTGCTTTGGTTCACCCAAGGCTACAAATGTACCCTTAAGTGAACTACCCAATTATGATATTGCAAACAATTTGCACTTTAAAAAAATAAATTATAAATTACTTTTCCCAAAATGTCAGTGTATATAATGGAAGAAGACTTGAAATAATCAAGAGGATCCTTATTGCAGGCAGTACAAAAGTACCCTGCTTGCAATAAGCTATTAAGCACCCTTTGCTTATTTAAGGTCTTCCTGTATATCATCATGGGGATCTCCATGGGAGACCCCACCTAGATGGATAAATAAATTGATTGGAGTAGCCTTGCTTTGACAAAAAGGATTTGACTTGTCCCTTTTGCAAAAGGTTGGCAAAAGCCTTGATATTGTCAGCTACATTGATTGGTCCAGGTGGTTTGCTATTAGTAATTTCTAACAATTTCAGTTCCATGTTTATGGGATGGGGCTGCCCTAAAGTGACTCAATTAGGTTATGTTCTTCAGTACAATGTTTTGCCCTTGAAGATTAGATTGTTTTTTTTTTTTTGGTTAATCCAGTTTTCCTAAGGAAAAAAATGATTTGAAATTAATTTGGCTTTCCTGTGTTCTAAAGGGACATAATAGAAATTCCCCTAGCAATGCCATTTACCCATTTTGCTTCTAAATATGGCAACCACAGAGCCTGGATAGCCATCCCCTGCTTTTAATGGCAAATTCACTTATAGACAAGTTCAAAAAGTTCCAACCAAACTACCTAACAAGCAGGAAGCAATAATTAGAACAACCATAACCAGAAGAAGCAAGCTTTTTTGTTGTTGTTGTTGTTGTTGTCGGCTTTCTTGCTGTTGTTTTTGGTAGATTTTCTTGCATGTGGTAATAAGCCCCACCCTAAGGCTCTTTCACTATTTGAGAACCATGGTTATATTGGAACCAATCTTCAATTGCTGAGAACCATGGTTATGAAATTAAAGAACCAAAATTACACATGAATCAAATAAAATGATATACATAACAATGAAGTAGAACTTTGAATTAAGTGGAGTATCAATTCATTTCCCTTCCCCTCATACCTATTGTAAAGCTTTAAGTACAAATCAATTAATCTTTCAAGCTAGTTTTAAGTTAGTGGGTATTTCATACAAGTCTTTTTGAAGATCACACCTATCTCTCTCTCCATAAGGTCCAAACTACTCTTAGTATTTTATTTTTATTTTTTGGGGGAAGCAATTGGGGAAAGCCAATGTATTAAAAATAAACCAAGCTACTTCTAGTATTAAGGTGTTGTTGTTGTAGGCCAATCCCAAGTGAATATACATCGTCCTTGCCTAAAGCTATGGCTTAGGCCCCAAAAAACTTGGGGCCAACTTTGAGCATTTTTGGCTTGTTGTTTGGCCCCAAGTTACTAATAAATGCAAGAACATTGACATGAGGATATTAATAAATGCTGGAACATTGGCCCCAAGGGTTGCAAATTGGCTTCCCAAATTGGATGCTATCCTTTTTTTCACCTTTGGGGCCAACACAAGGCCATAAAGTTCAGCATTTATTAGTAAATTGGGGCAGATTGAAAAGTTTTTTTTTTCTATTTCAGCCCTTGACTCCTAGTGCAAAGCACTTGGGGCTGATTTCAACTTTTGCACCAATAGGAATGCTTGATTTGAGTTGAAACATTGGCCTTGACTCCTAGTGTAAAGTGGGCCTTAATCACATGCCAAATGTAAATTCTCCATGATCCTCCTCCCCATCTTTCTTTCTCTGCACTCCACCTCACCAAACACTCAAATTTTCACCACAAAAACACCTTGAGAGTGAATTCCACATATTTGTGCATGCGAGATTTGCATAGTGCAACAACCGTGCAAATACATGTGGGGACACAACCGCAAGAGAAAAGGTTGTGAGAAAATGTTGTGTCCCAACCTTAAGTAATCGTCCAAATACACATGGACACACAACAACCGCAAAAGAAAAGGTTGTGACAAAATGTTGTGTTACAACCTTAAGTAATTGTCCAAATACACATGGACACACAACCACAAAAGAAAAGGTTGTGACAAAATGTTGTGTCCCAACCTTAAGTAATTGTCCAAATACACATGGGCACACAACCCCATATGAAAATATTGTGAGTAAATGTTGTGTTACAACCTTACATATTGTGCAAAATACACATGGGGACACAAAACACAAAAGAAAAAGTTGTGTCCCAACCTCAAGTATTGTGTTGGTCGGTAACAAAAAAACCAAACTTTTTACACAAAATGGACCTCAAAACACTCCACATGTACACGTAGTGGTCCCACAATGTGGTGGTGGACCATATACCTAATAACTCTCACACATAGGCACCAAAGACGTCTAGACACCCAATAAAAAATAAAATTTATTGGAGCTTTAAAGGTTGCAACACCCACATATAAATGCTCTTTAGGATGATTATTTGTGAAGAAGAAGACCTTTGTAGATGTGACAAATTCCCATAAGTCCAACTAATAACTAAACTAGAGTAGTTCAAGTACTTCAAATTGATTAATATTATTACTTTGGAAAGGGAACAAAACTTGAATAGTTCTAATTATGCTACAAACCCATTATAAAATTGTCATTTTTAAAAAGCTTTGCATCTCCTTCTTACTACTTTTGTTTTAGCTTGAGGAATATTTTTTCTTATATTAAAAAAATATATATATAACATAGGTTTTCATCAGCACTTTTGGGTTGCATTAATTTGAGTCCTTCAACTTTTTACCCGAAATAAAATTTATTAAATACTTTGTCGTTCAAGATTTGTTTGGAGATGCCCAAACACATATTTTGTTGCTGCCCATTACAGATTTTGGGTCTTATTATGCACATTTGAGACCTGTAATAGATACTCGGTTATGTACTAGAGGCCCAAACTGTGCGCGACAAGAGACCAAGTCGATAACGGGCAACAACCAAAATGTGTGTTTGGGCATCGTCCATCTTTTTGGTCAAAGGGCAGATTCAGAAAAAAAGAAAAGAAAAAAGTACTTAGGGTCCTTCCTGCAACTGGAACACCCTGGGTACCGAAAGTGGACCCAGAGCTCCCCCCCCCAAACAGGACGGAGCTTCCGAGTATAACAAAACAACCGAGTAAGTAACATCACTTGTACGGCTGAGATCGACCAAAAATCAATGCTCAGTGATTCTCATCTGTGAAACACCCGGCGAAACATCCCCTTGATGCAGCCCGAAGGGTGCATTTCTAACAATCCAATAATTCTTTTGGGGGGTGGGGAGGGGTGATGGGCCAATCAAAGTGACTCCTTCATTCATTTCTTTCTTTCTTTCCCCGAAATAGCTCAAAGAACATCCCTGCTGGAGAGAGATAACAAAGAAATCATCCCCGTGTGTCCGTATGGTATGCGACATCATAATAAGGCGAGGAGGTCCCATAAAAGCCTGGCGTGCGACATTACGCCACACACGAGGTCCCCCAACTAACAAAGGAAATCTCTGCGACACATTACGCAATATGAGGTTCCCACCCAATCACAAACGAAACAAAACAAAATCTCCGGCGCAGCTGTTAACTAAAGGAAAGTGGCTCAGAAAGTGTGAATTTGTTTTAGGGGCTAACCTAGTTGAAACATATGCAAAGCATATATATATATATATATATATATACTTAGGGTTAGGGTTTAGCTTATATATGCCTAGGGTTAGGGTTTAGGGTTTATATGCTTTCCATATGTGAGCATATATGTATGTACATGGAAAGCATTATATAATGTTGCCAAAGAAGTCAACATGACCATTATTCATTTCTTTAATTGAAGTGGGAATGGATCTTCTTTCTTTCTTTCTCTCCTTCTCTTTGTTCTCTCTTTCTGTCTTTCTTTCCTTGTCTAGGGGGGGGGGGGCGGTCATTGGCCATCTCTAGCAAGCAACCACAACAAACCAACTCAATCCGAAACTCACTTCTAGTATCTATCTATCTATCATAGAAATTTCGAGTGAACTTTCGAACGAAACTTCGAACTTTTGAACCGACTCTCCCTGAAATTTCAGTTTTGGTGGTACCTATCCATCATTTTTGAGTTGGAGCGAACTTTCAAACGAAACTTGGTTTTTGAACCGACTACTCTCCATTTTGATACCTATCTATCATTTTGAGTTTGAGCCAAATTTTAGAAAAAAAAACTTTGGTTCTTGGGCAAACATTCCCAATGAAACTTGGTTCCAACATTTTTGCTTGTCCGGAACCAAAAGTCACCCATTTGAAAGACCATGGGTACGTACTATGTACCCTTCCAAACTAAGAAATTCTCTTGAACATTTTTTGCAAGGGCAGCTCTGATGGCCCGACACGTGTCAATAGTGTGGTGTGTGTGTGTAAAGCTGTCTTCCTCGCTGGGATTGCGCTCCCCTCCGGCTTCGTTGGTTTGGGTTACTGAAACCCGCCGGGTATGTTTCCCCGTGGCCCCACCCGAAAGCCGGTTGTTGTTCCTCCCTCCGGACGTGCGCGCGCGCGCTGTTTCGGGGCGCGGTTTAGCCGATTACGGGACACGTGTCAGCAGTGTGCTTGCTGAGATTGCAACTTTACCCTTTGTTCTTTAGGGTTACTAGTTACTACTGACTGATACCGGACGGATGTGAGAAAGCTTTTAGCGACCCGAACCGGTGTTCCCCCGGGTGGGTGTGCTGTGTGTGTCTCTCTCTCATGGTGGAGGTTTGTTTGCTTTTGCTTTTTGGCCTTTTGGGAAATTGCTGAACATGGTGATGGGTTTTGTGTGGTTTGCTTTTGCTTTTGGTGGCTCCTTTTTCTTCTTCTTCTTCTTCTTCTTCTTTTTCCCGGGCTGCCGAGCTCAGAAGTTTTTCTTTCGCCGAGAGAGGAGGAGAAAAGAAGAAGTACCGGCGGGCCGACGAGACGCACGCCGCCCGCCAACGTGAACCTTGTTTGTTTTTTTGTTTGGCTCAAAGGCGATAATAACCCCAAGCTCCAACAATTTTCCAACGCTTATGTTCGTTGTCTAAAACGATGGGATTCCATGGATTTCGTATGTAAAGGGTTCGTGTGTGTGTGTGTGTGTGTGTGTGTTTTCAACGTAATTTTTTTCTTCTACAAATAGAGTTGTAGTATTTGTTTGAGGACGTGAACTTAGCATCAGTCAGAGAAACAGCGAAAAAAGCTCTAGCCTCAAACATAATCTATCTCTACATACACTGTGGTCAAAAACGGTTTGATTCTCAACTAAGACTTGCTTGGAATCCTCTGTGGATCTATATATATAGTTCTCATATGTTTTCCAGTTACAGAAGAGAAAAGAAGAGAAGAGAAGAGAAGAAGAGACGAGGAGAAGAGAAGAGGAGAACAGCGGAGGAGGAGAGCCAAGGCGGCTGCAATCACGACTGTGTGTGTGTGTGTGTGTGTGTGTGTGAGAGAGAGAGAGAGAGAGAGAGAGAGAGAGATACGATAACCGGAAGCAATTGAATCGACAAAAGAGAACAGCAGCAACAACATCGTGCATATATGTGTGGAGGACATGCGGTAATAACAATCTTTCCAACTAGACTGGTAGTGAGGACCTTTTGGGATTCCTCAGAAGCTTGATCAACAACAACTGTTCTTCTTCTTCAAAGGGAAAGAAAGAAAGAATCAGGGAAGTTGATGTTGCGAAAATATAATATGTTAAGAGATTTGTCGGTGTTTGTGGCGATGGGCAATTGGAGCTGTTTCTAAGCTACCCATTTCATCTGAAATCCATTTTTGCCACAAAAAATTCTATGTCTCCACTTTCCCCTGGGTTTTGCCTGTCTTGGGTGGGAGGCAGCTTTTTTTGAGAGAGCTTTCTTTTCAGGTTCCTTTGAGTGTTGTTGCACATCTCCAAATTTCTGTCTCTGTGCTGTTTCTCTTGCCTCTCTCTTGTTTTTCTCTTCTGACCTGAAGCTCTTGTTTTCTTCACAAGTGTCAAAAAGCTAATGGGCGCTCACCTGTGATGCTGCTGCAGGTTCTCTCAGGTTGCCAATATTGTTGGTGACTATTTCATTTCCATGGACTTTTTTGCAAGTAAGATTGGTGAGCCATGTCTCTCTTTGTGACCTTGTAAAACTCAGGCTCTCATTTTTGTTTGATGCAGTCAGTCCCCCCTACCTCCCCTGTGGCCATCAAAATGTCACCCCATTTTCTTTCTTTTTTGTGAGAAAAAACAAAAAAAACAGTGTAGGAACACTCAGAATGCACCTGCATATGATTGTTGTTGTACATTTCTGATGGGGAGCACACGTTTTTGTGATTGTGAATTGGCAGAGTCATGGAAATTTTTTTGCAGCCACTCAGAGGGAGGAGCTGGTGGTGCTGGTGCTGCAGCATGCATCGAGCATGCCATAATTTCTGGGATTCATCTGGGTCTCATAATTGTCTTCTTAGCATTAGCTCTAGCATACCAAAAGGAATTGAGGAGAATATCAGCAGTGTGGTCATCATCATGCAGAAGAAGAAGCCAACAACAACAACAGAGGGTGGCTGCTCCAACAAGACGACAACAGCAGCAGCAGCTCCATTGGGTTGTTGTATGCTTTATGCTGGCACTAGGTCTGGGATACGCAGGATCTGTGATATGGGCAATAGGTAGCAGCAGCAGCTGGAGCACAACAACAAGTGGCGGTGGTGGCAGGGAATTTGTGTATCCTATTCATGAATTGACACTCTTGCTTGTGCAAAGCTTGGCGTTTTTGTGTCTAGCTCTTTCTGTAAGGGTGAGAGCAATGACAATGACGCTGCCTCAGTTCAAGACTTTTGTGCGAGTATGGTGGGTGCTTGCATTTTTCTTAGGAACATTTGCTGCAATTGCAGCTGCAGTAGAAGTTTTGAATGGAGAAAGATATGGGAGTTTGGCAGTCTTGGAGTTGATGTCATGGCCAGTCTGTTGTCTCCTCCTCTACTGTGCCATCAAGGATGATGATAAGGATGATGGTGATGGTGATGATGGCAAACTTTCTCCAGAATTTGACACCTTAGTAGAGCCTCTTCTTGATGGAATCTCTGAAGACTCAGAGCAGCAGCCACTGCACAATGTAACACCTTTCGCATCTGCAGGGTTCTTAAGCCACATGACCTTCTGGTGGCTAAACCCTCTTCTGTCATTGGGTTACAAACGGCCATTGGAACAAACTGATATGCCCAGCCTTGGCAAGGAGGATGAGGCTCAAACAGCTTACAAAAGCTTTGCACAAGCTTTGGAGGATCAATCAGAAAACGGTCACAAGCCAGTATCCGTTTTCTGGGCATTGACAACATGTTACTGGCGGCCAATTGCAGTAAATGGCTTGTTTGCGTTGGGGAAATCCATCACCCTTTCCTTGGGCCCAGTTGTTCTCAAGTTGTTCATTGACTACACAGGTGGGAAGCGCGCATTCAAGTATGAGGGTTACATTTTGGTGGTGGGATTGTTTTTGGCCAAGTCTTTGGAGTCCATCTCGCAGCGCCAATGGTACTTTGGTAGCCGACGAATTGGTCTGCAAGTTCGCTCAGCTCTTATGGCAGCCATCTACCGCAAAGAGCTCAAACTCTCCAACACAGGTTGGTAGTGCATGTATCATCCTCTTTCATATGTCCATAGATTATCTATCATATCTAGGGTTGACAGATCTTCATGTAACACAAGCTTTGATGGATCATGCTTTCAGGGAAAAACAAGCATGCAGGAGGTGACGTTGTGAACTATATGTCAGTTGATGCTTACCGTATCGGGGAATTCACCTACTGGCTTCATTTTGTATGGACAACTGTGCTTCAGATTCTCATTGCTTTGGTGATTCTCACATATTCAGTGGGCTGGGCAACTCTGTCGGGGCTTGTGGTCATCATTCTTACCATGGTTGTCAACACACCGATGGCTAAAAGCCAACAGAAGTATTTGACCCAGCTTATGGCAGCCCAGGATAAACGATTGCAAGCTACTGCTGAAGCCCTTCGTAGCATGAAGATACTAAAACTGCAGGTATGTACATACTAGGATCTTGAATTTTGGGTTTCAACAAAAGATTGTCACAATCTGTGGGTGTGTTGTGATGTACTAACAATCGCCCATAACATGCCCAATGACAGTCAGTCTCAAAGTTAGTGCTTCTGTGCGTGTGTGTCTATAGGCATGGGAGGACAGATTCAAAGAGGCTATTGAGGAGTTGCGAAAGGTTGAAATGAAGTGGCTCTCTGCTGTCCAATATCGAAAGGCTTACAATTCTGTCGTGTTCTGGGTATCACCTGTGCTTGTGTCAACAGCCACATTTTTCACATGTATGTTACTGGGTACTCCATTGACAGCAAGCAATGTGTTCACTGCCCTTGCAACACTACGAATCATTCAGGACCCCATCCGCATAATACCTGATGTGATTGCTATCATCATTCAGGTTTATGCCGACTTTCACATCTTTCCGATTCTTCATTTTGTTCATAATAAGAAAATTCCTTCATTATGCTTTGTCTTCTTGGTTGGTCAGTTGGTCCTATTGTGCAACACTTTTTGCAGAACATTGTCTGTTGTCAAATGGGAACAGGTGCATGTCTCACTGGCACGCATAGACTGCTTCCTGCAAGAGGATGAACTGCAAGCTGATGCAGTTGCAAGAGACTTCCAAAAGAGCTCAGAGAATGCCATTGAGATCAGCAATGCTGTGTTAAGCTGGGAGCCAGATATGGCAGCAGCACATCCCACATTGAAGGATATCAGTTTGCAGGTTATGCATGGTGAGCATGTGGCTGTGTGTGGAGAAGTGGGTTCTGGGAAGTCTGCTCTTCTCAACTGCATCCTTGGCGAGATTCCAAAACTCTCTGGTTCAGTAAGTATTTAGTATTGAGCCCATCTGATATTTTCCTCCAGGTTTTTGCTGCAAGACCCAATATTCATTCAAAGAAAGTCAACTCTAAAACCGTAAACCTTCTTTGCAAAATGATACCAACATAGGAATTCTGGGAGAGTAGACATTTGACATTCTAGTGGGTTCTTGTGTGACAGGTGCAAGTGTCTGGCAGCATTGCATATGTTGCTCAGTCAGCATGGATTCAAAGTGGCACGATCCAGGAGAATATTCTGTTTGGACGGCCAATGGATAAGGATCACTATCGCAAGACATTAAGAGCCTGTGCTTTGGATAAGGATATAAGGAGCTTCCCTTATGGGGATCTAACTGAGATCGGGGAGAGGGGAACTAACATGAGCGGAGGCCAAAAGCAGAGGATTCAGCTGGCCCGAGCAGTTTATCAGGATGCAGATATCTATTTGTTGGATGATCCCTTTAGTGCTGTTGATGCCCATACTGCTGCAACCCTGTTCAAGGTAATCAATCAATCAATCAAATTACCCATGTATCTCTCTCTGTCTCTCTCTTTGTCTTTGTCTTGGAGGTTTTTGTTTTGTGATCATCTGAGTTTGTTATGTTTTGTGTCACTGAGATTGTTCGCCAACATTTGAAATTGTCTTGGGGGATTAATGTACCATGTTGTTCAGGATTGCGTTATGGGAGCCCTGTTGAGCAAGACGGTCATTTTGGTCACCCATCAAGTGGAGTTTCTGCCTGCAGTTAACTCAATCCTGGTGAAGACCTCTGCTTGCTGCTGCTGTCCTTCCAAAGCTGACTCTAACACAGCCTCTGTTTCATATGCTGGTCATGAGTGAATGAATGAATGAAGGCAATGGTCAGTCTTATTTTTCACAACTTTTTGTGAGTGCAGAAAGTTGTTGGTCAACATCCTCCTTTCGTCCATTGTGATTGTAGATATGGGTTTTGAAAAACACAAGCATCTGACTTTTGTAGTGGGTGCTGGGTTTATAATGTACAGTTGATGCGAGAAGGAGAAATATGGCAGGCAGGGTGTTATGATGAACTTCTCAGTTCAGGTACTAGCTTCAAAGAGCTTGTCAATGCCCATGAAGAATCGATGGGCATGTTGTCTGACTCTCAGGATCTCACAACTTCTTGGGAGCCAAGAAATCAAAGGCCACAGAGATTGCCAAGTCGGAGCAAATCACAGAGAGAGGAAGAGAGCCAAAGAGCGGCCAAGCTTTCAGACAAGGATATCCAATTAACACAGCAAGAACAGAAGGAAGTTGGCAACTCTGGCTTAAAACCATACATTTTTTACTTGAGTCAAGCGAATGGATTTCTATACTTTGCTCTTGCTGTGCTTGCACATAGTGTGTTTATTGTTGGAGGAGTTGCATCCAATTGGTGGATGGCATCGGAAATTGGCAACCCAGCAATGAGCACTGTCAAATTGATTACGGTCTATTCAAGTATAGCAATCACTACTGCACTCTTTGTTTTCTTCCGTAACTTCTTTGTTGCTGTCATGGGTCTTAAAGCATCAAGGACCTTCTTCACCAGGCTCACGAATTCTCTCTTCCATTCTCCCATGGCATTTTTTGATTCAACTCCCACAGGAAGGATTCTAAGCCGGGTAATGTAACTAAACTATTACATAGTTATTCGATCCATCATTTCCACAAATTGCATAAAAAAAACACTTTTGGAATGAAAATTGCATGGTGTGCCATGGTGGTCAGGTTATGTGCTTTTATGACGGTGCCATTGAAACATTTGATGATTGTGTGCAAATTTACAGGTTGCATCAGACTGGAGCATTTTGGACATAGATGTTGCATTTTGTTTTGGCTTTGCAGTGTCAGCTTCCATGAATGCATTGAGCATCCTTGTGGTCACTTCTCTGGTGATATGGCCAATTCTCTTCATCATCTTCCCCATGGTTTACATCAATCGGCTCCTTCAGGTTTCCACCCCCTCTTTCTCTTCCTTTTTGTTTCACTCTAAAAGGCATTCCGATGTGTGAAGAGTACTAAATTTGAGTGTCTTTTTGTCTTTGAGCTTTCTGTGGTGGGTGTGGTTGCTGAATTCTTGCTCAGTTCCAAGCATCATTGCACTTTCCATCTTCATACTCAGACTGTCTTGTTTTGAGGTTTTGTTGATACAAAAATGAGTGATTTTTGAATCTGCAGAATTACTATCTTACATCTGCACGTGAAATAATGCGCATAAATGGAACAACAAAGGCACCAGTTGTGCACCATTTTGGAGAGGCGATTGCAGGCGCAGTGACAATTCGTGCTTTTAAGAGGGAGAATATGTTCGCCAGGAAAAATTTAGAGCTCATTGATGCCAATGCCAGCCCCTTCTTCCATAGCATTGCTGCAACAGAGTGGCTTATTCAGCGCTTAGAGATCCTATCAGCTGTTGTTCTCTCTGCTTCTGCACTCCTCATTGTGTTTCTACCCAAGGGTCAAATTGACCCAGGTGTGTTTTCTACAGCCCGCCTAGTTCTCTATCTCATTTCTTACCAGGAAATTGAGGAAGCACAGTATGATGTTCAGATGCACATCATGACGCTTCAACTCATCAAATGGGATTCATTGCCAGATTTCTTTTGTCTGATTGGGTTGGTTGATTATCGCAGGATTTGCGGGGCTTGTGATCACATATGGTCTTTCGTTAAATGTCTCCCAAGTTTTCAGCGTCCAGCACCAGTGCAACTTGGCAAATGTTATAATCTCTGTGGAGAGAATCAAGCAATACATGAATCTTCCAAGTGAGGCACCTGCTGTCATCATGGATGAGCGCCCTCCGGTGCAGTGGCCTAGCATGGGCAAAGTGGAACTGAAAAACTTGCAGGTTTGTTGTTGCCCTTTTTTTATTTACCAAACATCTCTTCTCTCCACAACCAGCAATTTCTTTTAAACTGAGAAACTGGTTCTGTTGTGGTTTTACTGTTTTTCCAAACAGGTACGGTATAGACCCAATGCTCCATTGGTGCTGAGGGGAATTACATGTACATTTGAGGGAGGTCAAAGAGTGGGTGTGGTGGGTCGCACTGGCAGTGGCAAAACCACCCTTATCAGTTCTCTTTTCCGTCTTGTGGAACCAGCAGGAGGGAAGATCTTGATTGATGGTCTGGATATCACCACCTTCGGACTGCATGATGTCAGATCTCGATTGGGCATAATCCCCCAAGAGTCCACTCTGTTTAGAGGGACTGTACGCTTCAACCTTGACCCTCTTGCACAACATTCTGATTCTGAGATTTGGGAGGTACTGCCAAACATGTGTCTGAATGCTTTGTTCTTTTCTCAAAACCAAAGAAAATTTCTGCAGAGTTAGCAGGTGTGCAAATTGTGAGCTGTTCTCACTAAGTGGATAAGTGTTTTGCTTATTTTTGCAGGTACTGGATAAATGCCAGCTACGAGAAAGCATTCGGGAGAAATCAGAAGGACTTGATGCTCCAGGTAAAAGATCTTCCTGTATTCTAACTAGACGTTTTTTTTTTCAAATTTGTGAGGTAAGTGAGTTGGCAACCATCCAAAAAATGGCTTAGCCAAATTTGGCTACAGGTTAGAGAGCAAAGTAGAAAAATTTAGGAATCTTGCTACATGTTGGCAACATACTAAAACCTGTTATATAAATATGGTGACATGGACCCATTTTTTTGCAAAAAAAGGTCCTTTTGTACAATTTGCAACCCCTTTTGTCTTGTCACCAGGATGTGAAATTTCACCCAAAAAAACACCACTGATTCCAACCTCTCTCATATCCATTTTGGTTTCGCTCATGGAAGGAAAGAAGTATCATCACTGTTTCTTCTTTTGTGGGCGTGGCTTTTGTTGCAGTGGGAGAAGATGGTGAAAACTGGAGTGTTGGACAGCGGCAGCTTTTCTGTTTGGGTCGGGCATTGCTGAAGAGGAGTCGGATTTTGGTGCTGGATGAAGCAACAGCATCGATTGACAACACCACCGATGCAATCCTTCAACATGTGATCCGACAGGAGTTTACAAATTGCACAGTCATAACAGTGGCTCATCGTATTCCCACTGTCATTGATAGTGATATGGTCTTGGCCCTCCATGATGGTATGCAACTAGCATTTTACCTTATTCATCTTTGTATTAATTGGATGGGGGCGAGAAAGGTGCACCCATAGTTTTTCTTTTTCTTTTTCTTTGGAAGGAGCCACATTGATTGGCCCATCACCAATTTTCTGGAACATCGAGCACTCCCCAACATAGAATAGAAGCCTAGATATGCGTCCCTCCCCAAAATAGAAGCATAGATATACTTCCCTTTGCCACCGCTTTACACTTAATATACATGAAAGTTGAACTGTGGCCAAAGAATATGCCTTTTGTTGTGAAGCCTGCATCTCTCTCTTGCTTACATCAAGGCATATGGAATAGCAGCAGTTCTGCACAAGGACCCCTACTCATGAGGTTGGATGTTGTTGGTCATGTGGGGATGGACGATGGTTCCACAGGGATGTTGGCAGAATATGACCAGCCAATGAAGCTACTGGAGAACAGTTCGTCGCTGTTTGCCAAACTGGTTGCTGAGTACTGGTCCAATACCCACCAAACTGCGGACTCTTTCCAGCAGGCCTCCCATCCAAATTGATTTATAACATTTGGTGATGTCTGGTGAGTGGAATGCCACCTATGATGCTCCTAGCTACAAAACCCACCCATATTGTACTCCTCTAGAGGGTTTTTGAGAAAAGGGAGAGCACAAAATCTCAAAGCCCTCCAGACAAATAATTAGAAGCATTTTTGCCTGATGCCCTTGTAATCTAAGAAATATTTCTGACCCAGAAACTGAAAATGCAGCCAACTAATTAATACCCAATGATCTACAGTAGCACCATTGTTGAAGTTGTGTTGCCATCTTTAGAGAGAGGAACAATATATTTAGGCATGCTTTAGACTAGGAGTCAAAGCCAAAAATCTTGGGGCCCATAATGGGAAATTTGAGCACTTTTGGGCTTATTGTTTGGCCCCAAGTCATTAATAAAATATTAATTGTTTAAAGGCCAATGAGTTGATGTGTAAAGCCATTGAGGCCAAAAAGTAAGGACCAACACTTCAACCCCTCATATGGTTCCTTTTTTTTTTTCTTGATATCATTCTTCTTCTCATGTTTGCTTCCTCTCTCAAGTTTAACCTTAAAAGGCGAAACACCATGGATGAGCATAAACACAAGATTCTTGAAACTCTCATGTTTTCACAGGAATTCAACCTTTTATTATTAAAGTTGCGGCATTGCAACAACTTGCACTTCATCAACATTATAGTGTAATGAGGATGATGGTTGTTTTCATTATGGAAGCAAATGGAATAGCGAGAGAGATTTGTATGGAGCTATGAGTGAGCAAGTGGCTTCATGGAGAGGCAACTTTTGGGTAGCTGTTCAGTGAAGATGTTCAAGCAACAAACAAGGTTAATCCCAAAAACTTTTCATTATTTGTGCAATATTGTAGCCCTATCATTGGGTAGGGAAATTTTTTGCATGAGATCATGAATTCCAATTGAAACAAGAGCAACCATCACCCTATCTTGTTTAGGTGGTGATAACACTTTACAAACATGTGGTGAAGTGTATGGAGTGGTTGAAAGCTCCACATCTATCATTGTAAAAGACTTCTGTGTAGTTATTAGAAAGCATTTAAAACCTTTGGTGATAGAAAGATTAACATCAAGTAACATAAGAAGAATAACATAGGAGTTGAAAAAATTCAAGGCATATCTTATGTTTTTGGGGTAGTAAATGGTAATCACATCTCAATTACTGCACCACCAATAGATTTAGCTTCTTACTATTATCAAAAGGGGTTCTATTCAACTTTATTACAAGGTGTGTTTGACACAAAATGTAAGTTTTGGAATAATGTTTTTGGATGGGCTAGTTGTTACTATGATTGGACATTGTTCCAAAAATCTGACATTGACAAGAAAATAATGATGGCCACATTTTGCCATACAAAGTGATTAAAGATGTAGCCTACCAAATGGTGCCATAGTTTTACTCATCCTTCAAGGATGAAAAAGAAGGATTGCCAAAAGCAAAAAAATATTGGAATTTCATACAATATGATACTCGACTAACGATGAAAAAGGTTTTTGGAGTTTTGAAAGGATGGTGAAGGATCTTATTGAAAAGATTAGATATGCCATTGCAAAATATACTAAAGGTGATTACAAATTGCATTTCTCTTCATAACCTATGCATTATCCATGGAAATAGCTTTGACATGAAATGGACTCAAGAAGTTGATTAAACAATGCAAATGGAAATCAACCATCTCCTTGGACAATTCAACGTGCAAGGACAAGACATGCTTCATGTGGCAAAACAAACTATCAAAAAAATGCATTGACTACAACACCTTGAAGGGGAAGAAGAAAACAATGTAGAAACAATTGAAGAAGATGTGGAAATTGAAGGGGCATCATAATTAAAGAAAAACTAAAAAAATGTTTCTGGAAGCCATACAAGCTCATGAATTATTAGCTAAGTTACACATTCTATGAAGCAAAATTGAAGCATGAAAGTAAAATGTTTTTTCTCAATTACACCATTTAATTTTGAATCAAAACATGTTACATGGACCTACAATTTATTTTTGAATTAATACATTTTATGATCAACTATTTCCAATAAAACATTAATTTTCTCCAAATTTTTCACCATGAAGATATTGTTTTCCACCAATTTGGTCAACATGCCAATTTTTGTTCATGAAAATTCGTCTTAGTACTTTTAGTTGTAGATTGTGATGTTGCCTTTGAAGTGAATTGTTTTTCCAACAACTTGGTGTTGTTTTCAAATTGAAGCAATTCCAGATCATTGGCAAATACAACATGTTTAGGTGGGGGGAGGGGTGGAAGGCAAATGACTAAGGCCAAGTTTAAAGGCCTTAATTGGTCCTCATCTAAATCTAATTTTTTTCTTTTGCTTTTAAAATTCAAATGAACATGAGCTGAAACACATTGTAAAGACTAAAAATCTTACTTTGTTTTTTTGCATTCTTAACAAATTTTTGCTCCATCTCCTCATGAAGACCAATTAACGCCTTCACATTGCAATCCTTTTATTTTTAATTGCATCTTCATCTCCATTTTCTTCACCTTCTTCAACCTTCACCACCTTTTTTTTAGATGCAACCTTCTTCTAAGGTTTTTTTTTCTTCAAATCATGCCACAACTTGAACATCCTTCCTTTGGATGTCTTGAAACTTATGAACTTCCTCACTAATTGATTCTCCCCTGACCTTATTGAAATTAACTTCCTCCCAATTGATTAACTTTCTTTAATCTCTCGAAACCCTTCCTATTTGGAAAAATATGATTTGAAATCAAAATGGGCAAATTAGCTTTTATAGCTACAAGCATTTGAAAAGGCAAATTGAAGGGCTGAAATTAATGAAGACGTACACCCTTTTCATGAAACACTCCAACATCTTCCATATCCCAAATAAAAAACTCAAAAATCCCCTCCATCATTCCCAAACAAACACAAAAGTTCAACAAGAAAATAGCAAAATGGAGAGAAATGAAATGGAGACAAAGGAGAAGATATAGGGTTTGGTTTAAGGTTTAATTAATTTAATCCTACGATGTGAATTTCATAAAAACAATAATATTTTATTATTGTAACATTGGCCCCAAAGGTTGCAAATTGGCCTCCCAAATTGATAGGTATCCTTTTTCAACCTTGGGGCTAATACAAGGCCATAAAGTGGGAGATTATTTTTAAAAAATTATATTTCAACCTTGACTCTTAATTTAAAGCCCTTAGGGCTGATTTTAATGAATGCACCAATAAGGATGTTTGATTAAAATTGAACTTTGGCCTTGACTCCTAGTGTAAAGTTGGTCTTAGTCTAGAGTGGTGCATGCATGCATGTGTGATGCCTTGTTTACTCATTTTTTAATATTATTTTCTTCTTGTTTTCATTCAAATTCTGAAGGAAATATTATATTTCACCTTGCCCTTCCATGAATTTGGACTTGTGCTTAGTTTGCATATATTTCTTATCCATGTTGGGTTTCAAATCCTAGGTTGGGCCATGGCTTCATTGAGCTTCATTACATGGGGAAGGAGTTTCCTAAAAATTTATTATTCTTGAGACTCCCAAACATGGGTTATGTACTTAAAGTTAAATGATAATGTGGTTGAAACTTACAAATTTTTGTTTTTAAAACTAGACACATGTCTTAATAAATTGTCCTATTGTATAGTGTAATGTGATCAATATTACTTAGTTGGGGATTGCCATCCAAGTGCCTTCCAAATCTAGAATTCTTTTTTGGACAATGAGCCTCTTTTGATTGGCCCATCACAAAAAATGTTGAAACTTTGAATATTCTGCAATATAAAAGTATTTAATAAAAACATAGAAACATATTATGTCCCCCAAATTTTTCCTTGTCATTAGCCTAGGCCAAAAATGGTGACAAATAATTTTGGTGAAAGAAATTGCATGTAACTAGTGGGAAGTTTTAACTTCTGCATGCGATCAAGGTGCCCTAATTTTTTTCCTTTTGGGTTGGGGCAAGGGGCAAAGGTTTTTTTTTCATTTCCTTTCATTCCTAGTTTATTCTCATCATGTTCCCATCGTGTCCCTAATTTGTTCCCCATGTTCTCGTTATGTTTCATAGTTTGTGCCCTTGCCATTAACCCAAGCAAAAAATGGTGACAAATAGTTTTGAAAATAAATGTTTCATGCAACCTATGAAAAGGTCCAAGGTGCATTCATGATGGGCCTAGTTTTTTGGGGGGTGGGGTGGAAGCAGTTTTTTTTCCTTCCCTTATTCCCAACGTGTTCCCAATGTGTTCTCATCATGTTCACTTGGGATTCCCCAAGTTCCCAAGTTGTTCCCAATAACACTTCAATTTTATCCCATATGGTTTGCTGAAAGTTCAACTCTCATATATATAAACTAAAAAGGTAGGCTAAAGGGGAGGACATTTGTTTCTATTTTGTAATTGCATAGTCCAAATAAGTGTTTATATTGAAAAGTGCCCAAGGCTTGCAAAAATTTAGTGATGGGTTAATCAATGTCGCTCCTTCAAAAAAATAAAAATGAAAAGTGTGAGTGACCCATGAACTAATTAATATGAATCACTAATAGATGTGGATTTAATTCTTCCATAACCATTCCACATTTACTATAATAACATATTTGCATTACAAATATACACTCATTCACAATTCTACACTGATTCTAAACACACATATATTTGCAATCCATCAAAACACCAAATTCATTATTTTTTTTTATAACTAGAATCTATACTCCATAATATAATGTAAAAAAACTACAAACATAATTACAATCATTTTCATGATATTTTAATACCACAGATGATTCGCATGACATATTAAATATGGAAATCAATGACAAAGTCTATACTTCCTTGTTTAATGAAAACTTCAACAAAATTACAACAAAAATCCATGTTATATGGAAGTGTAATCAAACAACAAATCCAATCTATAATATTCAACACCAAAATCTGTAGTTTTTCTACAAAGTATTTATATTTGTATTGTTACTCCCAAAATGTGTCTATGAATGTCTTCCACTTTCCCAAAACTCCCATTCTTGGGCAATCCACAAGACCACCAACATGAACAACAAAAACAAAACTCAACAAGAATTCAAATTTTAAACCCCCAATTGTCCAATGGCCTATTCCTATTTGTAATGCCTTATAAGCCCTAAAAAGTATGTAATTTGCCTACTCCTTTAACATTACCCCCCCCACCCCTTGCACTTTGGATTTCGTCCTCAAAATCCTTGTGGAATAATAGAATAATGAAATGTAGTCATTATATAACATCATGTGCTTCTAATGTCTAGTTACAACTTTCGTATTCTCATTTTGTACATCAACCTGTGGTTCTGCACCTACTTCTAATTTTTTACTTCGACCTCATCTTCCATTGATTTACTCTATAGTTCCACTTATAGTGGTTGCATCTATGACTACTCTACCTTTATTGCTAGAATGGTTTTCATATGTTCTTGTTTTTTATCATGAATCATTTGTGGTTTTTTATCTTCTTGACCTCCTTCCTTGAGTATCTGTGGTTCCTCAGCCTACACCTCCTCTTGAGTTGTCCCATTAGGCCCTATTTCATTTTCCTCATCTTGGCCCAATGTCTATATGCTTATTCACTAATAAAAGTTAGCCAAATTGTAACCACCTTTTTTGCAACTACATGCGACTAAATTGTGACTAATTTTACATTGATCCATTGATCCAAATGATTTTTAAACCTATCTTCATCCATGAATAAAATGATATGTCCCATTAGTCGCATTTCCCCACCCAATTAGTCACACACTTAAATATAGTATATGGTACATTACGGGTATTTTTATATGTGTGTATTAAAATTATATTTTAAATGAATTATACGTATAATACAAATATATTAGTCCATATAATAGCCTTGTGTATGTATGTGTATTATGGGTATATTAATGTTGTGTTCAAGGTATTTAAATATATATATTATATGTATAATATGAACATATTAAGGTTATATCCAATATGATTTATTAATGTAATGTAATTTCATTGGCTTTTTAAAGGTTTATATCCAATGAATTTTCACATTGGCTAAAATTAAATTAGGAAAAATAATGATTCTTTCTTTGAGTGTAATTTCAATATAATGGTAGAAAAAAAGGGAAATTTTGCCAAAGTCCAACCAACATAAAACAATACAACTATTTAAGCCCTATTTATATCTACTATTTGTTTTTCTTGAAATCATTTGGGGTTGGTTGCTACACTATAATGTGGGTTTGTGACCAAGTTAAAAAGCAATAACTCTCACTCCTACAATGCACAATTGTTTTATCAACACAAGCTCATAATGATTTTATTTGCCCAATCACTATACAATTAAAATGGTTGATGGGAACTTCATCAACAAACTCATTACACAATTTGAGAAATTAGAAAACCTTCTTAGTCACACAATCCTACATTTCTTTTTTTCCCATCTACACTTTAACATGTGATCATACCCAAGTTTAACTATGAATATTCTTTGTAATTGCAATAGCCATGGATTCAACTGGAATTTTCTCATATACCCCACTTGTCCTACTACTATAATTTGAAAGTTGGCCGTGTTATTGAATTTCCCAACAACTTTGTGAGAAGTTCCATTGTGAATCTTATCTTTAAGTTGATGTGAACATAGGTAAATCTCCAACTTTGATGCAACACCCATTATTTATACTAAAGGTGATGTAGTTATCAAATACCCTAAATTTTAGCCCCTGCATAAACCAAACAATAAATAAAACTATAAACTTGAATCATTTGCATATCGTGGGTAACTTTGAACTAACGTGGTGTAATCTCATGTCCACACATTTCTTGCACCAAACACTCACCATAATCACAATTTCTCACATGCATTAGTTGTAACAAAAAACATAATTTAAACACATTAACCCAGCATAGAGGTATACAATGAAATTGATATTTGTGAAAACATAGATAATGAATAAAAAATCAAGGTTGTGAATATGGTAGATGTGGAACATACCTTGTACAATGAAGGGCATGGCAACCTATGGTTTCACTATAGAAAGCTAATCTTTTGATGGTCATTTCAATAGGGGGCATACACAATAACCCTGCATCCCATATCCACTACATGTAACCAACATGCCTCTGTGGCCAAGACATATTGGTGTTTGATTGCTTAACACATTCACACATACATCCAAGTAAAGCATGTGACCTTGTGTACATCAGTGCAAGCTGAAAATACTATTACACAACAAGGTGAAAAATTTGCCAATGTGGGAAAATTGTTATCCATTAGCCCAGGTGGATTACTTTGTATAATTGTAATATATTTGATTTTAATTTATGGGCCATGATACTTACAGGCGTGAAAATCATTAATATATGACAAGGAACAATGGTCATTATGGTTACCTTACCGCTTGATAATGTCAAGGCAATGATTTGAGTGTGTAGCGCTATTTAGCATTGGGAATGGAAAAATACTTGCAAAACTTGTAGGATCAATGCAGATGTTTGTTCTAGTTGAGCCTTTTATTCTCATTGCTTGAACTCTTGAAACTAATTCAACTATTGAGCTCATTGATGGTCAATCTACATTCTTATTTACATGAGTGGTCATTATTGGATTAGTAAACACCATCTAGGGTGTCCCAAGAACTCCAGTAGTTGTTAATGGTATTTTCAAACTTCTACTCAAATTCATTTTCGGTGAAACCCTTCCCAATCCATGACCCAAGTTCGGTGCAAATCTAATTAGTATCCATTTTTTACAAAATTTATGTTGGGTGCAACAACAATTTCCACCCCTATGGTTGGAATACCCCAACATTAAGTGATTGAATAACCTCTATTCCAACATGTTGTCATTGGATTTCAGCAACAACCATTTTTGGCATTATTGATGAAACTTAGTTGATTCAAGTTTAACAATGCCCCATTATGTGGTTACCCATTGGTATCCTTTAGTGTGCAAAATGAGGATGTGAATACACCTTTGGTACTTTGCTATTGAATTGAATGGATGGACAAATTTGTTGACTTTGTGGTCCCAATTGACCTCCCAACTCCATGTTTTTCAATTTGTTCCAAACTACAAGAATTTCTAATTCCTGCTCCTATGATTAATCCATTGATGTTATTGCCACATGCCTAACAATGCCCTATGATGTGAAAAGGCACAAAAGGACAATCCATGATTACATGTCCTTCCTCATAGAATGCACAGACTTTTGAAAGTAATCTAACTACTTCCAAATCCACATATTCATGATCCCTGGTTTGAGTCGTGTACCTTGTTTGATCCAACTTTGGATTTCCTTGGTGTGAGTATGATTATGGTATTTCATCCAACACATTCACCTATGCCTCTACATATTCAATTTTAGGTAATTTTCCTCAGTCTCCTTAAACACATGGATATTGGTGTTTTCTTCCACCTCCTAGTCTTCCATTGGTTCATAATAATCTAGAGATGCAAATTGGTACACAAACTTGGATTGTATACTTCCTGTAATATCCCTTCCTCAACTAATCACTAATTATAGACTTGAGATTCCCTACAGTTGATTAGGTACTATAGAAGTTATTGCTTCGTTTTGATCTCTGCAATTTTGAACCACAAATTGCAATTGAAAAATATATTGTACCTAGTCTTTTCGATGAGTATTCGATTACATCTTTTTTCAAGGAAATTGTCATTTGTAACTATTCCTTCTCTAAAGACCACCAATCAATACTTCACACCTTACCACCTCTTATGATAGAAACATCATGTGTCCTATAGGTCTTTTTTATGTTCTCAAAACTCATTTGTCCAACATCGTATTTTGATATGGGGTTTTTGTAATTCTCACATACTCCCTTCCATTTTCATGATTGTCTTATGTTTCTCCTTCAAGGCCTTGACAATTTGCCTCCAAATGCAATTGCCGCTGTAAACTCCGAATCACCATCCAATTCATCTTGTTTCATAATTCTTTCTTCTTTAAAATTTGTAGATCACTTTATAGTCCTTATGGCTTTAATCGCTTAAACCTTTGGTGTTTTCTAACATACCCTTTCCAAATTTGAATTAAAAACTAAACCATTCTTTTAAACACCCTCATTTATAGTTAAACAATGGAAAATGCAGAAAACCCTTTTATTTTTATCAAAGAAAAAGAAAAAATTCCACAAAAGATGGTTGCCAAATGGTAGATGTGGATTAATTCTCTCGGATCCACTCCGCACTTATTGTAACAACATATTTGCATTACAAATATACATTCATTCATAATTTTGCATTGATTTTAAACAGACATATATTTACAGTCCATCAAAACACAAAATTCATGATTATTTTTTATAACAAAAATCTATACTCGAAAATACAATGCAAAAGAACTACGAACTTAATTACAATTCATTTTCATGATATTTTAATACCATAGATGATTCACACAACAAATTGAATATGGAATTCAATGATGAAGTTTGTACTTCCTTATTTATTGAAAATGTTAACAAAATTACATAAAAAATCCATGTTATACATAAGTGTAATCAAACAACAAATCCAAAATTTGTAATATTCAACACCAAAATGTGTAGTTTCTTTACAAAATACCTATATATTTATTTTTGTTCCCAAAATGTGTGTATATGAATGTCCTCCACTTTCCCAAAACTCCCATTCTTGGGCAATCCACAAGTCACCATCAACATGAACAACAATTGCAAAACTCAACAAGAATTCAAAATTCAAACCACTAGTTGTCCAATGGCCTATTCCTATTTGTAATGCCTTGTAAGCCTCAAAAACTATGTAATCTGCCTGCTCCATTAACAATCACACTACATATACTTATAGAAGTGAATTGTAGTTGATTAATTAAGAACTAATCATTGGGAACTTGAAAAACATGTTGGGAACCCATTATGAACTTGATGAGAACATATGTGAGAACTTAATGGGAACACTTTGGGAATAACAAAAAACCAACATACCAATCCCCCCCCCCCCCCCCCCCCCTTTAAAAAAAAAAAAAAATGGGGCCCAAATTGGGGGTTTATTCTTTTTTTTGCACAAATTTTTTTCCTTA
>Ga0116231_10002907_pt1 | contig 35758 bp, 31 predicted proteins | sample S1TSphgellanicum_2_FD_89695 | JGI IMG/M metagenome (GOLD analysis project Ga0116231, IMG submission 89695) | Host-associated microbial communities from peat moss isolated from Minnesota, USA - S1T2_Fd - Sphagnum magellanicum MG | ecosystem: Host-associated > Plants > Peat moss > Unclassified...
AAAAAAAAAAAAAAAAATATATATATATATATATATATATATATATATATATATATATATATCTATGACAATAATATAAGTGTAAGTGTAAAACCTTTGTCCACATGTAAATACAAATGCTTTACATTTACATAGGATTTGCATGTTATTATACAGTTGTTGACACTTACATGCACAACATTGGATTGGACCAAGTTTGAGAAGCATGTGAAGAATTTGATAATTATCATGTCATAAATGAGTTTATTTTAGAGCATTGATCATAAGTATGTGACAAATAATTTTTTTGATAAACAATCACTTTCAAATGGAAAATGACAAGAAATATGAAATGGACAATTTGTTAAAATTTAGTTTCAAATGCTTCTTCAATGACTAATTCAAACCAAACACTAATACAATCCAAAACGAAAAATCTAATTTATTATTATATTGTGTGTACCATAAATATATAATGATTTTTTTAACTAATTATTATTTTTATGTATTAAAAATATTAATATCATAAAAATAAAAAGTCCAAACACTAAAAATGAAACCCAAATTTAAATGTATACTATAATAATTGTCATGAAAATGCTCAAATTGACCGGTTAATGTGCTTTCGCCCAATAACCATTGAACATTTTTTCAACCATGATAAAAACTTCAAAATTAATTTAAATTATTTGAAAATATAACAAATATACTCTATTTAGACTAAATAAAAACCTTTGAGTTCAAATCTAACATTCATTGAAAGAAGGCAAAGGTACCAACTGGTGTTGGGCAATTGTAATTTTTTTTTAATAACTGCCCATTTTGGTTTTAACAATTTTATAAAGAAAAACCAAACCAATTTTTTTTTCCTTCCAATTTTAATGTTTGACCCAATTTTTTTCTTATTAATTTGGTTTTCTCACAAATGATTATCTTTCCATTTATATTAGTTGGTTATATTTTTCTTTGCCATTAATTTAAGATTAAATTTCAATATGTTAATAGTTTTGAATTTTTTTCAAAAAAATTAATGGCCAAAGGAATAACTATCAAAGTTCATTACAAGGGGAAAAACTTGAAATTAATCCTCATTTAATTCTTCTTGCTCAAATGAGCTTTCAAATTCATCTAACTCCTTTAAACTTATTTCATGATCTATCAATTCTAGCAAACTAAAAGGGGCTTTGCAACCAACCCTTACATCATTTGGTCAATTCTTACTCACAAAGATAAGATTTTCAAGGTTTTTAAATTGTAAATGGCATTTTTTCAAATTAGTAAGTATATGAATAAGAAAAATTATTCTTTCAATTTCAATTTGGGAACTTATAATCCCTAATATTTGTCCAGAGAAAAAAACCAACAATTGGGAACATAGATTCATGTTTTTTCCACCACTCCAAAAGGCACTTGATGTCTTTTGCATCCAGTTGAAATTTACAAAATATCATCAAGTTTTGATTGACAGGCTCCTTTATTAGCTCATTGGTGCCTATCACCATTTCAAAGATATCCAAACTATTGTCTTCATTAGACTTATTAACAAAGGAACTTTCAATCTTAGATAATGGATGTAAATGGTGATAAGATTTTAGGAGCAATATAGAATATAGAGATTTCCTTTCAAACTTTGTAACTATGGTCACCCTAAACTCATGACCAATAAAATAATTAGAGATTAATATCAAACTTTTAAATCTAGGATCTAACATTAAGGCTTGCATATTGTGATTTTGTTTCCCATCATATTTTGTCAAAAAGGAAATGAAAGAATCAATGACCCCAATAATCTCCTTGTTCATGTTTTTTTACAAAAACTCCCAATTCAATATTTAAATTAGAATCATTAGATTCAACCAAAACATCCAACACAAGAAAGATTGTTCATTTCTTCCTTTAACTTAAGGCTCATGGATATGGCTATTTGTAAGGCATCATTTAACAACCAATGGCCTCTAGACTGATTTAGAATGCAAATAGTTACAATTGGTGACAAAATGTTTACAATGATTTATGATCTATGCAATATAAGGGGAAGAGGTACACAACTTGTGATTTCAAGCGTAATATGAATGCTATAATACAATAGAATAGTCTTATGGAACTGAAATGTTCCTAAAACAATTAATAACCTTACTAATAGACTTGCACAAGAAAAATGTAAAGTTAAATGACCAAAACTAAAATTCAAAAGAGTGTAAAATTAAGATTCAGATTAAAAAAATAATAGACTTGCATTTTATACCTTTTTTTCATTTGTGTATTCAATTTTATGGGTCTAAGGGTTGTAGTAATGTAAGTTTTCATCCATTCATGTCTACCTTTCTTTGATTTTAAAAACTAGGTTATACATTTTTGCAAATTTGCTTGAGCTAATTTTATGGAAACATATTTAAGGCCTTCGAAGATTCTTTCATCATGACGCGCCCCCAAGCTCCTTAATGGACTCAAATGTGAGTCCAAATTGAAGACAGCGGAAAAGCAAGGAGTCAGGGCACGCTCCCTAGCTCGCAGCACTTTGAAGGGTAGAAAGGTGTGCTGGAACTCCGGGATGGGACTAGGAAGAGTGACAAGCATCAACTACTCACACAGACCTACACAAAACCAACACAAGGTGGTTAGTGCATAATTGGAGCGTTTTTGGTGCTAGGATGAACCACGGGTAAACTCGGACTCACAAGACTCACCACAACCCGGACTTGGGGGAAGCCACCACCTTCCCCCTTATAATATACTTTGTGCCTTTCCATAAGGCCCACATCCAAATGGCTTTTTGTCTCGAGACTCCCAAATGAGAATCTTGAAATTGTCAAATTTGGGACTTCCGCAACTTTGGGGCCCCATAACTTTATGTGCATACCTCTAATTGAGATGAGTTCTAAAACAAAGTTGTTGCCCTTGTTAAGAGCTTTTCAATGGTATGTTGCACGCCACCTGAACGCAAGGAAATCGGGTTGATTCCCAACTTTTAGTGGTCGGGGGTCAAACTGCCAATTTGACTCCCGACCATTCTTTTGGCCATAACTTGTGTTTCAAATGTCCAAATGGGTGATGCTAGCTCATTTTAAACATCTACGTTTCAATAGGTTTCCAATGGTATAAAAAAACTCTTTGAGCCATTGGGTTTTGACCCTCACAATCGTTTTCTAAACATTTGGGAGTCCACCAGGACTCTAATTCCCAAAGTGGAAGCTCCTTTGGGAGTGGGAGGGTTCATTCCCTCACACTTTCTTTCACTCTCGAGCTTCCTTCCTGGCCCGCAACCTTGCAAGCTCTTGCCTTAGTCGCGAGCCTAAAGCTAGGGTTGCGACACATCATGAGTTGAATGTTGACAAGCCTTAAAAAAAACATGTCTAAAACATGTGCTTAAGACACTTTCAATCACACTCAATGCTTCATAGTTGACAACTAATTATGAAGCAACTATCATGTCATTGAAATTAGCCCCTTCATGTTTAACATAGGCAATTATTTTTTTCGTCAAATCATATTGCTCCAAAAGTTTTTAAAATTTTTTTGCCAATGCATGTCTTGAAATTTCATATGCTTCAAATAACCCAAATTTTACATGTTCAGGCACCCAATCCTGTCTTTTAAAATTGTTAACTACTAATGAAAAAACATCATGTGCCCCTTTGGACATCCATAATTCAAAACTTGATGTTGTAGACATGCATAAATTTGTTAAAATCAGTAAAATATGTGTGAACCTAGTTTTTTCCACTAAGTCCTATAACACATCTTGGTTAAAAGTTTTTCTCGAAGGAAAGACCACACAAGAGGATAACTATAGTACTAAACACTTCAATCACATGCTTTCAACAAATAGAATGGGTAAATGGTTTTTCACAATAAGAATACTTAGATTTTCCAAAAAGTCTTTCTAGTGTACATTATCCTTTTCATAAGGATTTATGGCCCCAAAGAATTTAGAAATTTTACTCCCATTAATTGTAAACCTTTTCTTTGTAGGTTGTCTTTCCACAAGGTTTTCTATGTTATTATTCAAATTTTTTTCAATTTTTTTTGCAATTAAAAAATGGTTTCCATTTACATGTTTTTTCAATGTAATTATCCCACTACTTTTGAAATAAGAACTAACCTTTTCCTTAACTTAGTTCTTTACCTTAATATTGCAGGACTTACTAGTTTTTCATAATACAACATATAACGCATAACTTGTGGGACCTACACATCAACTTTTGACTAATAATTAATACAAAAAAAAAAACCCCAAGTTGAAAAATTTCTTCCTTTGGGCCTCCATTTAGCTCTTTGTTCATGCAATTTCTTCTCATACTATTTTTATATCTCGAATGAGAACTTGGAATTGTTACTAACTTTTCAACTCTTTCTTTATTTATTTTTTCAATAAAAATTTCACTATCATTTACAAGCATATGACATCAACAACATTTGGCTCCATTTCACTTTAATTCAACTTGTTTTAAAAGACCCGAACAAAAAAAATTATACACACCCACACACACACACACATATATAAAGTTTCAACTTAAAGAACAATTTTTGCAACTAATTGGTAAAGATTGATCTTGTAAAAACATAACACACACACACACAAAAAGCAAAAATAAAAGAAAAATGTTAATTGAATTGGAAAAGAAAACTAACATATTTTGAAACGTTAAGTAGCAATTTCACCTTGTGCAAGCAAGAGTTAAAACAAGATGAAAAGTGCCCAAAAGCAACATCACAACAAGGAACATGCCTAGAAACAATAACACAATGATAAGTGCCCAAAAGCAAATAGCTTAGTGACGAATGCCTTAAAAGCAACAACACCACGAGGAGCTTCCCTCCATGTAGCAACAAAAAAAACACACACACACACACAAACACAAAAAACAAACACATAAAGCAAAAAATAAAAAAGCACGAAGAAACAAACATACATGGTTATGGCCAAACAAGTTGCCTCCTTGTATCAATGATAAACCCTAAACCTAAACAACCGGCCTAAACCCTAATCTGTGGCTTGATCTTCAACAGCGCCACCCTAAACTCACTTAATAACCTCCTAAGCTCCAATCTAAATAGCTACCCTAAACTTAATAACTAAGAACTGGACCCAGGGTTATCAATATAACCTCTCAGGTATTAATTTTTTCATTTTTTGGTTCTAAATGAATTGGTTCCCACCAAATTGATACCCTTGTGAATGGGTATCACCTCGGGTATCCCTCCTGATGGTACCCATCCGGTTCTGAGTGGGAGAACTAACTCATACCTAACCTGATTCTAGACTGAAAATCAATACCCGCCCAGCACTTGATACCAATGTGGGTGCTAGTTTACCCTGGCCTTCAGCTCATGACACATAGGGTGTTATAATGGTTGCTATGGCATTTTTTCTATAAGGATGAAAATTGACATGTTTAGTGTTTTCAAATGATGTGTGGGGTTTTACAACCATGGTTGAAGAGTTGAAAAATTAAAACTAGTTTTTACAAATTCAAAGTTTGTTATAGCTGACAAAATGATTGATTATATTGAACGTAATTCTTATCTAGAGAAATACACTCACATGGAATTTCAAAGTAATACAACACAACAACTCCTTTCGCATGCACCAAGAATGTACTTATCCTAAATACACCAAGAATAACCGCTTCCTATCACAATTAGGCCCGCTTTACACTAGGAATCAGGGCCAAAAGATCTTGGGGCCAACTTTGAGCATTTTTGGGTTGCAAATTGGCCCCAAGTTACTAATAAATGCTGGAACATTGGCCCCAACGGTTGCAAATTGGCCTCCCAAATTTGTTGGTATCCTTTTTTCAGCCTTGGGGCCAATAAGGGCCATAAAGTTCAGCATTTATTAGTACTTGAGGCAAATTGAAAAGTGTTTTTCTATTTCAGCCTTGACTCCTAGTGTAAAGCTATTCGGGCTGATTTCAACTTTTGCACCAAATAAGAATGCTGGATTTGGGTTGAACACTGGCCCTGACTCCTCTTGTAAAGAGGGCCTTAGGAAAGTATTTATTTTCACCACTTCACCCCAAATGCAAATATTTAGTTCCTTATAAGTAGTTAATGACTCTTCACCTAATACAATGTAGGACCATTGTGTTATGATTGTATGCTATCTAAATACAACAATGGACATCTTCCGAAAAGAATGCACCAACTACAGTTTCTCATTAGAAGAATAGCACTGCGCATTCATGGGTCCTAAAGTCTTCAGCTTTGGAATACAATGGACCATCTACCTCTCATCAGAAGAATAGCCCTGCGCATTCATGCCATGGGTTCTCCTCTTAAAACTCCACCAGCTTCCACATAGATTCAAAATGGTGAACTGCCCATTTTCAAGGCTATTGTGTTACCTTCTACTAAACCTAGATTCAAATTGTAAGCAAAAGGGGGAATAAAATTAGGAACAACAAAGTTTAATCAAAATGTAAATATTTGCACAACAAAGAAGCGAAAATCAAAGGATAACTTAACAACTTCACAATATGTGAGTGCAGAACAATACTGATATATTTTTATTATATTATAACATGCAGATAAAAGATATTACCTATTGGAAATGCCATCAATAGTATATGTCTCATGGATTGCCTATATAGGACAATAACAAATTGTGTGTTAGAAGTTGGGTTAGTGATATGCAATGAACCGATTGAGCAAGTTGATATGAATTTGATAATGTTAATGAAATGGCAACTTGATTGTGATCACAGATCGCTACTTAATTACTTGGCTAAGGTTTACATCATAGGAAAAGGTTGGGATTAAGTAATGGAGTAATTAATCAGATTAGTCAACACAAGCACTTGGTCAATAAATTGTCATCTTCTTCTTAACTGTGGTAGGAAGAATTTGTCTTGAGGTTCACATAATAACAAAATGATTTTTGTGACAATAACGTAGATTACACAAAATAACATTATTTGTTTGTTGGAATGCTCCCAACACAAGGGAGATGTGAGGAAGTCCCACTTGGCCATAAGGGGAAAATTGAACTATTTACCTTCTCAAGTTTCTTGCAATGAGGGATAGACAACAATTCTAGTTGAGATGTGGGAAAAGATGAGTGAAAATTGAATTTATGAAAAGATGAGGAAATTACAAGATGAAATAGGAGGGAAAAAACCATGGAATGATATATGGAAATTATTCAATGCTCAAATGCATTGTTGTATTGCAAATACATGCACATTCCAACTAAAGTATGACAACATAATTATGGTTAATAAATGTTTTTTGTTGGTTTTGCCAAATTTTCAACAGAAAATTGTGCAACATTAGGGTTAACACAATCAATGACATGTTTTGGTGCACAACAATAAGAATATGTTCCAAAGTAGTCACTCCTTGAATCCCTTCAATATTAGAAGGTGCAAATGGTGTTCAGAAACACAAGTGCACATCGAATGCACCCAAATCATAAACTATAGTTGTGCAGAATGCCCATAACTTCTTCAAATCCAAAAAAGTCATTGCCAAATGAATTTCCAAGAATTTGATGCGAATTAGATATCACAAGTTCATGATTCCATAAAATTGGGAAATACTTATTACAAGGGGATGAAAGCATGGTAAAGGGTGCAAATAGGATATCATGAGCCACACCCGCTCCCTTGGGTGATTGCTTATTGGGTGTTTATTTTAGAACATTCTTAGAATATTTTGAACAATTTTTTTTAAAAAATATTTTAAAATCTTTAAAATTTTCATTAGACTATTATGTTATGGTTTACATAAAAAATTTGCTAAAAATATGACATTGTCAAAAAATTCAAGTCCATTTACAAGTCCTTTTACTACTTAAAAGCATTGGTTATAATGTTTTCAAAATGTTTTTGGGTATTTTTCATTTATTAAATTGATTTCAAAAAAATTTAATATATATACTAATACATTGAAAATAACATTATGTGAAAAAAATTCCATTTGGAATTTTTTATTTTTACCTCTAAAACAAGTTGCTCTAGTTCTACATAAGTATTCTACTTATCATGTAACCACTACATAGTATTACAATAATCATGTAAATATAAATTATCAATCCACAACATCAAGTTTAGGCCTAGTTCTTTTCATTAGCTTCTAAATTTTGAAGAAGGTAAAATTGGTTGTCACCTTTAGAGCTAACCATGAACATTCCTTATGTCTTTCCATACCCATTTAGTAGGTTCCCCATTATGATGGTGGTCCATTTAGGCATCATCCAAAACTTTTTCAATAGAATGCCAAGACTTGGTGCTTGTAATCCTAGAGGCCTTGTACCTCTTGAAAGTTCCACACACCCACCCAAAAACTTCCAACATGCCCAAGCACACCATACCCACAAAGTAATCTTGTTACATAAGTGCTCTTATTGCAATGTCTTTCTTCTTGCTTTCTTCTTCCACCTGAAAATCAATTATAAATGTTGGTGTAGACACACTCCTCACTACTTCCATGGAGAAAGACCTATCATTGTTGTTCCTAACTATCACCACATCCCCAACTTTTGATAAAGAGGCATGCAGTGGCCAAGCATCCTTTGTTGAAACAAATGGTCACACGAAGGAACATCTCTTAACTCATAAGTTAAAACAATCCTATTGTTCTACCCTACCAAAGGGATTGGAATGAATTTGTGCAGATCAAAAGGTGAGCTAGTTTGATGTCATTCCCAAGCCACTATTTTGGATGTGGCTGTGAAACAGTCATGTTAGTATAACTATGTTGGAGGGCCACAAAAAACAATGATGTTGATGTTGTCATATTGTAGTACTTGCCTTAGAAAGAAACTTTCCTATCACCATAGAATTCATGGATCAAAAGTCAGTTCATTTTGGCCTCCATGTCCACATGTGCCCTTTGTATGGCTCATCAAACTTAACAACCACTGAATCACCAACGCAAAGTTCCTTTTCATGCTTCATCCAAAATGAAAATCCTTGAACCAAAGTTTGAAAAAGTTGAAAATTCTTAGTGGTCATGATCCCAATGGTGCTCCAAAAACATTGCAAGTATGAGATTGTGTCTTTTGAAATTGTTGTTTTGATGCCAATTTGCCTACTCACAATTGTGCCCTTCTGTAGTAAAATTTGCTTACATGAGCATGTCAGCAACCACTACACCAATTGGAAACTACTCGAACTATTTCTTGAGAAGGCACAACCATAACACATTCTTCATGCCACTACTCACAAACTATCAAATCTTCGTCCATCACACAATGGACATATGTAGGAAATTAAAGATATTTGTGAACCTCTTTCAAAGCTCTTCCACCCAAGAATAGACCATCATTATCCAATTGCATAGCTCTAGGGAACTTTGTGAAAATTTGTCTAGCATAACAGTCGGTGTAGGTGACCTCACTTGTCTTTTGATTAGATGAAATGTTCATAATTCTAGAAATTTCCCTTTCAAAAGGGTAATGCCAAAAAATATCATGGCAATCGTGTTTTTTCACATCATCTACAATTTCTCTGCTCTTTGTGCACACAGACACTAAATTCCATGAATTATATTCTTGCATTATGCCTTTGAAGTGATCACAAAGCTCATTAAAAAACACATTCTATGGACCAATTTCACAAAATGAAATATCAATGGTCTTATCTTGAAGCTTTAATTTTCAAATTTGAAATGTAACTACTTGCTATCAATTTTAACCATAAGATGACTAAATCGAATCTAACTGCTACATGTGAGATAAAAAGTTAATTTTTAAAAAAAAAATTCTTCTTTTTTATTTTCTACCCAATTGAAACATAGTACAAATCTTTTGTAATCTTTCAAAAAGAATTATTTGAGATTTGGGAATTAGAAAACTTGCAAAACATTTGTTTTTCTTCATTTTCAAAAGAAATGTTAGACCACCTTTAACACTAGATAGCCAAAAAAAAAGCCTTAAAATGAATACTTGCAACATGTTCCAATGGAGACGAATTGGGCCCAACACTTTCCTCAAAGTGCACACACCATGTTGCTAACAATTCCCAAATATTTTGCTTGGTTTGAAAAGTCCATCCATAGCGGCTATGGGTGTAAAATAGCCTTCCTACCTCAATGAGCATTGTACTTATCCCACCCAAAATGGAGTCCAACCCCAAAGCTAAATGATCTAGGACATGTGGTAAGCACCACATAACAAAGATCTAGTACTCTTTAGCCTTATAAAACCATAGAGATTCTCTACTCCTAGGCCATCTTGTTCCAAGTGTGGCAAGACTCAACTTCTTCACACTTTATAACGCACCATCCAAATCTTTTATCTTCCCATTTCCTTCAGCATATTTGACCAACATGTGGACATACTTCTTAAAGACACACAATGCTAAAATGTGCATCACATCATATGTGAAATCACGAAAAATGTCAAAGCCATACAAGTTGTACAACCTCCAAAGACATGATTGGCTTGAGATGCCCGCTTCACGACCAACCTCATCTTTTTCCTTGCCCATTAAAAGTTCTTGCCATTGCTTCAATGAGAATGCCATGTCCTTTACACATCACATGACAGAAGGATGCTTCCTATGTTTTTTATTGTCATGGTATTCCACCATACCTTTGTTGCCGAATTGAACACGCCGTCTTGATGTAACATAATGACATTAACATCCGGAATACCCCCCACTTTACATTGGGCAAGATGATCACCAATCCATACCATCACTGTGGCATGCAAAATAGCCAAACCAAAAGGCAGATCATCAAACATGCATTCATTAATTGATTCTATAAGATATGCAAACTAGACCGGTAATCTATGATCTACAAACAACCTTTCTAAGTCTATCATGAAATGTTTTTAAAATGTTGTCAAAACGTGGGGGTCAGCTTGTTTGATTATTATTTTTGAACTTGATGGAATGAACATAATAGGAATAGGATCTAATGTGTTTGCTCTCCCATAATTTAGTATGTTCAAATCCATTGTCTAACAATTTTTTAGACTTGTTTTTACAAAAGAAAATCCATCCCATTGGAACATCAACCCAAAATTCTATGGGTCGCCCTACAAATGCACACAAAGTATATTAGTGCACAACAAGAAACAATGAATTTGATGGTTTTTGTTTACTTTCTATTAGACCCTATCAAATTTTTTACAATTAGTTACTAGCTAGTTTTTAGCTCTAGTTGCTACAACATTTATGGATCTAGATAGGTTTATTTTGTTAGTAATTAGCCTAAATATTTGGACATATGTTGCTAATTTACTTTTACTCAAGGGAAAACACAAGGTTGCCAACTATTTAATTATCTAATTATATATACAATTGGAAGCCACTAAACAAAACTATTTTTTTCAAAACCTAAAACATCCTCTATTAACATAAATGTTTTAGAAACTTATTTTCAACATGCATTTTTTAACATGGATAAGAGTTGAACATTTTGAACATGGAAACCTATAATAATTTGTATTTGAATCCCAATGCTAAACCAATTCTTCACACTTTTGAGTTGGAGGAAATGCTTGAAAAGAGTGGGAACATTTGCTATTTGGACAAATTACAAAGGGCCTCTCACTTCCTTTCAAGATTCCAAAATGCCTAATATTCACGAAACTTGCTAGGCCATCAAAATGATCTTCAATAACTTCTAGCAAAACCTTGGGATCTTTTCCTAACCACCTATCCTTAGCTCTCCATGTCATCAACATCCTCTCACAAATCTCCTATTTTTACACAAGCTTGCTAACAAGGTTCCAATAGGCATGTAATCATATGCTAATACGTGTTTCCTCATCTGTAAGCAAATCAAGCACTTATGAAAACATCCTAGACAATCCCTTTTAAACTTTTGTCTTGAATTAAACCCACACTCATAGCACACAACCTCAAAGCCTCTGTACAAGTCCTAGATACACTAAGGAACATCAAATGGAGATCTATGGTGCTTGTGTAAACCCATTACACAATCACCACCTCTTTGTTGCTACAAGCCCCAACTCCCTATACAAATGATGAAGTTGATTCCATGAAGTTGGCAATGAAAACCCCCTAATTAGCCCAAGCTCTAATTAAACCAATTGGTGTCAACAATCTGCCAATTGGTAGGGCACCATAATCAAGTCTCCCATCCTCAAGAACATTGGGTTCCTTTTGTAATGACCCAAACAACGGATGTAACATGTAATCTTGAAGGTTGATGGGCACTTGGCTTACATCCCATTTTTCCTCAAACTCCACAATTTTGTTGGTGAAGGTTTGTCTCAAGGTCACAGCCTTAATTTGGGCATGTTGGATGTTGGTCATTACATTGACTTAGTTCACTGGATGTTGGTGAAGGTGGGTTAAACTCAAAGATATTTATTGATGTATCCTAACCTAGTCCATCCAAAATAGCAACATATTCTATCAAAGTATCTCCAAGTTTTGCAACTAGATCAACCATTTTTTGCATGTGCCAATATATTGTCCTTTGGACACCCTCCGAGTCCCTTGGCATTTCAAGCAAGGACACAAAACTCTTGTTGTAGAATTTGATTTCTAAACTCATCCTCATCATTGCCCTCTATCTTGAAGTAACCTCCTCCCAAGTGCAAGTTCAAAAATTACCAAACATCTAATGTCACTTGAGCTTTATATCTCCTTAATGACTATAATGAACAAGCCATAGTGAACTTGCCAAAAAATATGTTATGGTGCCTTCATTTCTTTTCTAACCGATGATGACTACTACGATGTTTTTTGCTACTAAACATGTGCCGCTTGTTGTTGCCTCTTTCCTTCTCCTCTTTTTGACCCTCCTCCTTTTATTCTATATTTTGTTTTCTAGTCATTAACTTAAAAAATAATAAATACAAAAGAATAATGACAACACCAAAAAAAAAAACGACAAATAATCAAGTTTTTTCCAACTAAAAGAAATTGAAAACAAAACTAGAAAGCAAAAAAGCTCAAAAATTCCTACAAGAACTTTACAATACAAAAAAAATCTCCTTAGTGCATCCTCCACCTACTACTCCCCTATTGCTTATGCATGTTAATCACTACCAATTCCAAGAAAATGCATATCAAGAAATGCATCTTGTTTTTTATGAACATTATTCCTCAAAATGCAAAGACCAAATGAAAGCTATAACATTATTCCATAGTCTTTCCCTAATAGGAACTTGGCAAAGCCAATAAACAAACTCTAGGATTTTGTTTCTATGAGGGATGAAAAAGGAAAGGGTTTTTTCTAAATCCAAATGGAAATTCAGCCATCTATATACTTTGATTAGAATTCCATTTTGGGGGTTTCAAAATAATTAGATGCATATTCTAAATTTTTAACTCATCATACATATTTTATTAATTTGGTCAGACTTTTTATGTTAAATTTTTTCCTGGATGTGGATGACAACAAATGACCCTTCCATTCCCCCCATGCTTTCTTCAATGATATCCATCAAAAAACTTGAAAGGCAAATTTGTTTAGGTTTTGACAATTTGTGGTGAATGATCAAATAACCATGTTGGCAAAACCTAGTTTCCTTACTAGGAAGACATAGGAGCTTAGTTTGGGGGGGATGAGTGGGCGGGGGAGGAGTTTTTTGTTTTTTTTTTTTGCTCCCAATGTGTTCCCCAAGATGTTCCCAATAGCATTGTATTTTTATCTCATATGTTTTGGCCAAAGTTGAACTTTTTTGTATATATACATAAATTAAAAAGGTGAGCCAAATGGAAGCACCTTTCAAATTTTATCTTGGGGAAAGAATTGACAATGAGCCAATGAAAGTGACTCCTCCACTATAAATAAATAAATAAACAAATATATATTAACTTTGGGTGCATTTTCAATTAATTTTAGTGATGAGAAATTTTGTGGAACTAATATACAATAGATTTTGTAAATTTTTTGACACAATCATGCCTAGAGAATTGATTTTTCATAATCTTTCGTATTGTCATCTCTAAACAATTTCTAAGATAATTACCTCATTTTCAAGCCTAACTACCTCACTTTTTTCTTAATGGTTACCCTCTTTCCTAAGGATTTTCCTAATAATTGCTTAAATCCTTATAACTATTTCATTCTTTTTCCCTACCCATCAACATAATATCAAAAAGAAAATTAACATGTTCATTATTTATATTTGAAATTAAATTTGACATTGACATAAACAATATTGAACTTTTGGAAAACATATAGGAACATAAAAGCAAAAACAAATAAATAAAATTAATCGTCGTTGCTAGTGTTCAACAACATGAAGCTCATTTAATAAAAGTAATAGATAGATACCCTCCCTTTGAAGTAGAGAGTACACATTATCCCAATTAAAGAGAATAATATTGGAGTTGTCCATAAAATAGGTGGGCTAGGGTTTTCACTTAAGGAAAATATTTTCTAGACAACCAATGAAGTGGGCCAAGTACAAGTAGAACAAGGCCCACTTCTTTTCCTCAAATTTAGAGTTGAATGGGAGGGGAAAATTGAAGACTTTTGTTGAGTTTAGTGTTTAGGGTTTAGGTAGCCCTAAACTCTAGTGGGCCAAATGTACTTAAGTGTACTTATGTACTTAAGTGGGCCAAATGGACGGTTCAAATAAATTATATTTGGAGAGTGTCTACATTATCCTCAGTGCATCCTCCTTCTACTACTCCCCTGCTACTTCTATGTGTTAGTCACTACCAATTCCAAGAATATGCATATCAAGAAATGCATCCTATCTTTGATGATGTTACACGTTTGGGTGGGGGGAACAAAAGTGGGAAATACTAATATTAATTTGAATTCACCATCATAGGTGTGGACAAGTTGGTGTCAAGCGAAGTAGGTTGGTTGTTCTTCATTAAGAATTATGAAAATGTCATTTATGAAACTTTTAATGGTAGGGTGGTGTTAGTTACAAACCGATGTTAGGTTGTTCTTAAATACAACGCTGGTTCTTTTTTGATTATCATACTAGCTATATAAACAACAGTTCTCATCTTGTGTTCAACCCCTGCTACCAAACCAATCCAACCGAAATTTAAAAAGTCAAAGAACTTGAGAACAATTGGCATGGGGTTTGGCAATACAATGTTGATTCTTTTCCAATTTTCAAACTAACTATATAAGTGACGATTCTCATTTTGTGTTCAACCTTGCCTCCAAACTAATCTAACCAAAATTTAAAAAGTGAAAGAACTTGGAAAGAATTGGTTCAGGCAAATACAATGCCAATCCTTTTTCAGTTATCAAACTAGTTATAAGCGACAGTTTTCATTTTGTGTTCAAACCTTGCCCCCAAACTCATCCAACTGAAATTTAAAAAATCAAAGAACTTGGAAAAAACTAGGATCTAACATGGTTTGTTTTTTGGTTATCAGACTAGCTATATAAGCAACGGTTTTCATTTTGTGTTCAACCCTTGCCCCCAAACTGATCTCATCGAAACTTTAAAAGCTAAAGAACTTGAAAAGAACTGGGGTCTAGCAAAGAATTGTGGTTTTTTCACATTTTTTAAATACCTAAAACCGATTGGTTCTTTGATTCTGATTTTTTGAAATACCCATAGCTGGTCAGTTCTTTAATTCTGAAATACTTAGAAGTGGCGATTCTTTGATTTTCACCCAACACTAGTCTAAAATCTAAACATGGAAATATAAATGTATGTATTTTTTTAATTAAAAAAGTCCTGAAGCTAAATCCCAATTTGCTAAGTTGTGAAATTTTATCACCAAAAAAATTATAAATTTGACATATATTAAAACACAGGACAATCAAAACAAGCAAGCCACTTTCCCTTGTAGACTAATCGCAATTCTTACACACCAATTTTTTTCAAATACAATTTATTTTGCAAAAAATCCCCAAAAATATTTTGCAAATATTTAGAATTTGTTTTGGAGGGAACAACACAATTGAAAAAATTAGGCTCATTTGCATTTTTGTCTCTAATTTGTTTTAGAGTTGGGATGAGAGTATAAAGGCCAATATTTTTTCCCGTAAGGAAAAATTTCATTATTTTTGCCAAACAAATTGGGGAAATTTTGAAAATCTTTTTCTTGGGAGTGGCCAAAACTCAATAGGATAAGAATGACAATAAAACAACACTCTAATAAATACCGCAACGGGTTTTGAACTTTGGGTTGGCTTTTAGAGCAAGAAGAAAGGGAATGATGTTATTTTATTTTATTTTATTTTAGATTAAAATAGAATTCTTCCATGTGTATTGTGTCATATTTCTTTTATTTTTAATGTTTGGTTTAAATATATTATGTGGTACAATTACAATTATTGCAACTTTCAATTCAATTTGTCATTTCCCATATTTTTTATCACATGAAATAGATGTTTGATGGCACATAATGTTACAAATTTCAATCAAATGTAGTTAAATGTTTTCAAAGTATGTAACTTGTGTCCTTCAATTGAAATAAATGTGAACAAATAATACAATAGTATCTTGGTAGCTTTGACACTAATTATATTATTTTTACAAATGTTGAGATTTTCAAAAAACTCTTTCTCAAATTTATGTAAAGGAAAATATGCAATATTCAAAAATAGTCTAATTGTCAAATGAGAATTTCAAAATTAATTGATTATTCAATGAACATGTGTCAAAACTACCAAGTTCCTATGGTATGTTATTTTTTTCTAAATGTGTGTATTGTATATATTACTCTTCATCACAATTTTTAATGTTTAATTGCATGCATTATATTTCAACTATAGTTATTGTAATTTTAGTCACATTTATTTTTATTTTTGCATATTTTTCATTTGCTTTAATTCAATTTCAACTAGCGATCTCCTATTCAACTAACAATCACTTTCAATATAATGCAAATTCAAAATTCAAAACTTACGTGGGATAGACAAAAAGACAATGATGAGTTTTTGAGTCCCTAATTCAAGATTAGTAAAGCCTTTGGCCAACAAAATTTTTGACAAAAAATTTCTTATAAAAAAGTCACACAAATAAAATGCTAAATTTGAAAATGTATTTCCAAAAACATATTCCAAATTAATTTCTTGTAACAAGAAAATTGAATTTTCAAAACACATTTTATCAAAAGCTATTTGGAAAACAATGAAGATGTATAAAAGGGCAAGGAATTAACACACCATACAAATGAATTGAGTGTCAAAATTAAACAAAATAATTACAAGAAGAAAACAAACAAACAACCAATTACCAACAACATCGCAAGGAAAAATTGAACGAATGAGATTCAACAAAGACAACGATGATAACACCGCATTGTGACAAACTAGAAACCAATTTGTTACACAACAATGTCCATTTAGCTTTGTGGACTTTACCCTAGTCTACACATGATTCGAACAATGTCAATTAAACTTCACTTTCTATTCTTGCACCAAAGAATGATGATGATAATTTATTTATCTTATTTGGAATAGACATTTGAAGAGGCCAACAAAACTTTTCTACTTGCCTTGTTGGATGGGTGAAGCCAAATCTTTATGCTTACAACCTACAATGAATAGTTTGGCATGTTTGCTTCTCTATGCATTCATAATGATAGGAATTATATGCATCCTTGGATGTAATGCACATCTCAACCAAGTCATCTCTTCAACTCTTCATTGTGCAATCAATGTTTAGTTTGTGTCACTTGGCCTAATACAAATAAGAAATGTAGTGTTTTTTCCCAAGGAATAAGAGGGAAGCATGTCAAAAGTTGTTGAACAATTTTATTTTTTGTTGAGTATTATAATATAAGTCGAATTTTGTGAGGAATGTGAAGATGGAGAAGGAGGTTTTGGCCAATGTCAAAAGGTCTTCATATAACGAAAATGAATTTAAATTAACTTAAAGAAAGCCAATCAATGATTGAAAAAATCATGAAAAATCCTTGGAACAACAATGAATGACAAACTTTTAATGATCTTGGTGTAAATAGATTGAAGAAAAACCTTGATATTTGGTATCAAAAGTTTGATCCTTGTGAGCATGCATCAAGAAGCTGAAGGATCTTTATATGTCAATGTTAATAAATATTTTTAAAAAAACTTGCTAAATCCAACAATGATGAGAGAGGGTCATGGAATATGTACCTGTAATTTTTTATATATACTTTGGTATTCAATCTTCCATGCAACCCCCCTCCTTGATGTTTGACATTAATAACTTTTGATGTTGTCAAATTGCAAATTGACCTATCATGAGAAGGTAATGTCCTCTTTCAATACTTCTTTTAACAATTTTAATATACAAATAAGATTTATAATATTAATGTAATTCAGTTATATAGGGTTTGTGGGATGGGTCCAACTACGTTATTAGGAGCCACACATGCCCCTTTAGACCACTACTTTATTCTTAATAAATTTTAATAAATTTTTTAATACATCTTTCAAAAAAATTTAAATTTAAAAAAGTAAATCTTAATATTATTATGTTAAAGTGTACATCCAAAAATATCCAAAATTTTGTCATTAAAAATATTTTCAAATTGTGTTTTTAGTGTCAAAACTGTTTTTTAGCTACTTTTGTGCAACTTTTAAACAATGGTTATAAGAGGTTAAAAGTTTTTATATGTATTTTTCACTCATTAGATTGATTCCAAACTTTTATGATATGTACATAACGTATTCACAATAACACTTTATAAAAAGTATTATATTTATTATTATTATTATTATTATAATATTACAATCCAAAATTCAAAAAATTAAGCAATGGTTATGACTACTTTTGCTACATGTTAGTATGATTGCACCCAAATAGGCTTGTGCCTAAGGGTGAAAAAAAGACTACATGGCCAATGAGATTACTCAAATGCAAGCCTTCAATTGTTTTGAGGAGTTATTTGAGTAACATTTAAATGTTATAATAGCCTCATTTTAGTTTGTATCTAGGTGTAAAGAGAGAGAATTTGATCAATGATATTGTTCAAATCAATGTTTCATATTGTTTTGAAAAGTTGTTTAAGTGAATTAGGTATTACATGTGCATGTAAAAAGACATGTACATTTCAAAAGAGTTTTGAACAAGAATTTGAAGCTTTTAACACATAATTCTCTTTGTTAATAAACCATAGACCAAGTACTCAAATTACATGTAAACACTAGTAATTATTATCTAACAAACTCTTTTCACTAGTCTTTTTGTATGTGTGAAAATTCACCAAGTATGAAAAATAAATATAAAATAAAAATATTATGTCTCAAGATTATTTTTTCTGAAAAAATATATTTAAATTCTTTTTTCACCACAATTGTATTTTGCTATTAGTTACGAAAATAATGTTTGCCACGATGTAAACAAAGGGGCTAGTGTTGTTGCCATAGGAGCACCTAGTAGTAAAGCCTTGCAATTAAGTGTTGGGATACCAAAACACAAGGCTCATCTAGTGAGTTGGAAGAGTATTTTTTCTTTTTTTTTCTTAAAATATTGTGGGTTTGCAAAAGCCCTTTAATGTTGGGGAAAGATTAATTAGATCTCAAGATTTTAGATTACAGAAGAAGGTTAAACTAATTAGAGATTTTTGACTTCTTTTCACACATTCCCTAATGTCATGCAGATTACAACCATTGTGTGTTACACACAAGATCATTATGATCATTAGCATCACAACCAACACCCTAGCTAGGAGGAGGTAGGGCATTTCCTACACTAAACAAGAGGACCTAGACAACTTTCCAACAAACCCACAACTATAAGGGTGCCTCTAGGGCAAATTTCCTAAAACCATGTGCATGGAAACAATGTTTGCCATGATGCAAGCAAAGAGGCTAGTGTTGCTACAACAATAACACCTAATAACAAAGTCTTGCAATTAAGTGCAACGATACCAAAATGCAAGGTTCATTTGGTGAGTTGGAAGAGTTTTTTTTTTTTTTCCTTCAAACATTATGATTTGCAAAAGCCCTTTAATGTTGGGGATTGATTAATTAGATCTTGAAATTTTAGGTTATAGAAGAAAGTTAAACTACTTAAAGGTTATGGACTTTTTTTCATGCACTCCCTAATATCATGCATATTGTAAACATTGTGTGTGACACACAAGATCATTCTGATGATCAACATCATGAGTGTTAGGATAAGCTCTAAGGATTACATTCTACACGGATATGTGTTCCATCACAAAAAGCTTTATAAGTTAATTTGGATTTCTAAGGTAGATTTATATTTCACTTGTCTTCGTTTATGTATTGTTGTTTTCCAATATTATAACTAATAGGTACTTATCAATATATAAAATGTAATGTGATTATAGGTTGTTGATTGAGGCAAAGTCAGAAAGAAAGAAGAAGAAAATATGTATTTGAAGAATTTCCATTGGGAGTGGCCACCACCCCAAACACAATACTCAAAGTAAGAACTTTAGATTATACTTTGTTGTTTATGACTTGGTTATTCTAATATGTTTTTTCATGTTTAGGATTTTGTTGAACATTGGGTTTTTGGTTTATTTGAAGTGTGTGCAATAATTTGAAATCTCCCTTCGAAACTTTTGCTTCAAGGAGTTTGTAAAGCCTTTTGGTAAGTGCCAAAAAGACCATTGCAATGGTTGATATGGATTTGGACAATGTCCACAACATGGTATCAAATATTTCTAAGTTTGCTACTACAATTTTTGCTGATTTGTTCAACCACAAAGGAAAAGAAGAAAACAATGGCAATACAAGAATGGAACATTTTGGACCTAGTGGTAATCTAGGCACTAAAAAAATTCAAAGTAGGAATAGTTGATTTACATGCAGTGGAGAAGGATGGAGTCCAAAATTTGTTCCTATAGAATGTCAAAAAGTTGTGAACAATTGGAGAATACACTACTAGAAAACATGGTATTTTTTTATTGGTAAATATGGTCAAAAAATACCCAATTTGAATAGGTTTAAAAAACACCACCTCGTCATTTTGGACAAATCAATTTCGACATGTCCACTATGAATGGGGTGGTTTTTTTGAATAACAAAGTATGAACCATTTGATTAGTCATTTTGACTAGTCAAATTTCTGCCTGTATGAAAAAAATTTGTGGTAGGTAGGTAGATCATAAAAAGGTAGGCAGGTAGGCATGTAGGTCATAAAAAAGGTAGGTAGCTAGGTGGTAGCCTACCCTATCCTACTTGACCTACCTTAACCTAACCTAATATATCCTACTTAACCTACCCCACTTACCTTAACCCCGTAAGTTTGTACATGATTTATAATGTTAAGAATTGAATTCTTGAACCTCCCCAATGATAAACCAAGTTTTTAACCAATGGACCACACCTTCAAAAGGGTTTCAACTTTTGTCATGTTTTCATTTTTTATTTCACATGTTTATTTTGTCATTTCACTACAAGACTATGAAGTATGAAGGTAGGTAGGTTATAGGAGATAGGTGGGTGGGTGGGTGGGTGGGTAGGTAGGTAGGTCGGTTATAAGATTATAAATGGGAGGTAGGAAGTAGGTATGTATTAGGCATAAGATGTCCCATTTGATTAGAAAACATTGGTCATTTTGACTAACAATGTGTATTTCTTACCTTCAATTTGATTAGATGTCCCATTTGATTAAAACCCATTGGCCATTTTGACGAGGGTTCTCTAACTTGATTAGATTATTGGTCAAATAAATCATTCTAATCAACTTGAATTAGTAAAAAAACATGTTTTGGGCCTCTAATAAAAATGGACATGCCCATTAGTAAAAAAAAATTAGTTAGTCAACTTGAACCATTTGAAAAACCATGTTTTGTAATAATGATAATTCGAGGTATGTGTCATGTCAGTTGTCATATTGCAACCTTGTCAAATGTTCAAAGTAGAACATGCTTATAATAACCATTTTAAGTTTTAGGTGTAATCTTTGACAATGTTACTTCTAGGTTGTTTTCTTGCACAACATATTGTTTACATGTCATCAAGGTGAAGGTGTGTGATGCACTTCTATTGAAGATAAACTTGTTTCTTTCTGTGGCTTCAATGGGCTTTTTGTTTTTTCTAATTGGGTATATAAGGTTATAATAAAGTTCATTTGAAATGTTCAATTTGTATGACTTATAAAAGTTTTACTAAATTTTTTTGTCAAGAACTCAAAAGTATTTTACACCTTAAGTTTGTTTTAGATGGAACATTTAAGTTCTGGGTGGGTTCTTCCACCATGGTTTCTTATATCGGCTTACGAATTTTCTTCGATGTCATCAAAATTCCCCAATTAGTGGATTGAATTTTACCAAAGTTCTAATAGCATGTGACGCATACTTAAACTTCTTGAAAGATTCAAATGTGAATCCAAATGTGAAAATAGTGGAAGAAGAAGAAATTAGGGTGTTCTCTTTTGTTCATAGCACTAAGGGGGGCGAATGAGGGGGGGGAAGGGGGAGGGCCATGCTGGAGCTTCGAGATGGGGACTAGGACAAATGACAAGCGGGTCAATTATTCATATTGATTTGCACAAATGAAACAATAAGTTGGTTAGTGCATAGTTGGAGCATTTTTGCTACACGGACAAACCACGGGCATACATGGACTCACAAGATTCACCATGGCCCGAAACTAGGGGAAACCACCACCTTCTCTTTTATAATATTATCTATGATTAGCCATAGGGGCTACACCCAAATGTCATTTTTCTTAGGACTCCCAAGTCGAAAGTCCCAAAATTCCCAAAATTGGGATTCTTGTCACTTTGGAGGCCCATAATCTTTCGTGTAAACTTCCAATTGAAATAAGATTTAAAGAAAAGTTATATTCCTTGTCGAGATATTTCCAACAATATGTGGCACACCACTTGCAAGCACGTAATTCAAAGAGATTCCCGACTTTTAGCGGTCAAGAGTCAAATTGACATTTTGATTCCTGGCCTTTCTTTCGGTCATAACTTATGTTATAAGTATTTGAATGGATCATGCGAGCCCATTTTAGACATCTACGTCTTAATAATGTTCAATAGTGTAAGGAATTTTTCAGTCCAATGAGTTTTGAACCCTCAAATCCTTCTTTGAAAATTCACGACTCCAATTCCCAAAGTGGAAGTCCATTTGGGAGTGTCCCACCCAAACCCCCAAAATGAAAAAACAAGCCCATTGAGTGCGTGCTAAGCCTTCCCACTAACTCCATGAAATTTCTATTTTCAAAACTATTTGCCACCATTTTTCACTTGAGTTATTGGCAAGGGTAGAATTTTGGGGACATATAGTGATTAACAAAATCATAGAAAATGGGTTTAAGTAGTATATTTGTGAATGGTGTTAAACAAAAATTAGCCCTCATATTCCAAAATAATCGAGTAAAAACTGGGAGGTCATGGGATGGTTTTACAAAGTAATATGTCACGACTAGCATAAGGATCACACACTTGGGTTTGTAACACCAAAAAAAGGTTCAAAAAGGAGAAGGGGGAGGGGTAAAAGCAGACACATCAAATAAATCCTACCTTAAAGGTAAGATGACAAATTTGGGTAGGAATAAATAATGTAGCCTTGGGCACTATCGTGAGCACCTTTTGATCAAGGATTAAGGTTGGATTTATGAATTATATAATAATTAATTTTGAAATTAAACATAATTCAAAGATGCTTGACTTGATCATAGGAAATAGATTCCAAACAAAAAAGGACTCACCCATAGATGGATGCTAATGGTAGGAAAACAATAAGTGGCATGATCCCATTGGTTTGTGCTTGATGAATGTGATAGTTTAATAGTTTTAGATGAATAAAGATAAAAATTTATCTATTCCTCCTTGCTAGTATATAAATGGGGTTGTGATGAGGCCTTGCCATAAAGTTTTTAGTTTTTTGATAATCTTGTGTTGGTACCTTGTGTGAGGATATGGGAATAGCCTTGATGTAATGGATGTTCGTGACAATAAATGTTATTGCCCTTGTGATGTTAGATTAATATGTCCAAGGAAACTCATGCGATTTTGATGGGTGACCCCACATAACAAGGTCTTTAGGAATGTATGGAGAGCTCCACATTGGGTGTAACCCACATAAAGATCAAGTTTTAGGCGCATGGATGATCCTAGCCCAAAACTAATGAAAGTTTCATCTTTTCTATTGTCCACAAGTCTTAGGAAATTATGTGGGTGTTGAAATGTACATTTCTGGGCAAAACTATCATGTACAAATACAAATTTAAATAAAAATTAACCTTTATAGGCCCAGACCCCTTCTAAGCTATGGGATCACAATACCTTCACACCAAAAATAGCTTGAAAAAATAGTTAACTTTCATGCACACCTCAAAAAAATTATTCAATAATTTAAGCAACTTCAAAGGCTGTAATGTTGTGCACTCCCAAAAATTTCCTAGTGTTTTGGGAACACACTTTATTTATTTATGAAGGAAGTTTCTTTGCCCCACAAGGGATAAGGTCCCCTTGCATTAATTTTGCAAAATTTTACATTAAATTACCAATTTCAAACTAGTGGAACCAATTTTTAAAAAACATTTGGGTGAAATCATGGTCAAAAGAGTCAAGGACACCAAGGTAAAAATCCTTTTCCAAAAACTGCACATGACATGTGTCATTTTTTTGTTGATTTATAACTTCAAATTTTATATTTTGAATATCCATTTAACATTGCATTTTAGATATAAATACATTTAAACAAAAAATTGATCTTATATAATGTATATTCTGCATTCATGCCCTCTATCACATAAACATGAATAACGTTTATTAAAGGCACATTTTCAAAATCCATAATTTTCAAGGTCAAAATCATTTTTGAACTAAATGTGCTCAAATTAATTTTTTTAAAAAAACCATCCGTTCATCTTTTTTCAATTTTAATCATTAATGTTAAAATCCTCTTCGATTTTCAAAAGAAATGGTGCACATTTGGTAGAAAAAAAGTTCATTTGAAAAAAAAACAAAAATTATCCATTCTCAAAGTTTGAATGCTTTGAACATGCAAAAACATTTTTGATTTGCGTCAAGTTTTGAGCATGTAATCTTTGCAATTAATGGAAAATATTTCAAAAAAATTATGACAATTCAAATTATTATGTTTCACTTGTGATTTTTCAAACATTCAAAAATGTAACTTTCAAAGGTGTCCATTCACTTGGGTGGCTCCTTTGACTACATTTTTACCCATTTACATTTGGGAGGGGGTTTAATTTTTGAATTTCAGGTTGGATTAAAATTTGTGAATCATTTGGTTGAACTTCATCACATGTTTGACATTGTCTAAATTAAATGAATATTGAAAATATGGATGAAAATCCACAACATAGATGACATTAATGAAATGAAAAAAATATGATTGTTTATATGACATTAACAAAGCATACCATATGGATCAAACTTTGTTCATGGATGATTTTGATTAATGGATGCAATTTAATGGAAACTTGATGACATGAATCAACGTGATGGTCATTTAGATCCATGAGTGTCAATTACTTCTTTTTTTCAAGCATGTAATAATTATGCATTTATGAATTTTCAGCAATCAACTCCCACTGTCCAACTCTACCCAAAACCTAATTCATCAAACTATAAATAATAAAGTTATACATAAAGTCCCTTGGTTAGGGGGTGAATTCAACTAGTTCAATCCTAACAGGGCAGGAAATCAATAATAGGGGCTGAATTTTTTACCAAAAAATTAACGAGTGAAATTGGCATTGATTTTGGTGCAAAAACTAGTTTCATCCCTATTTTTTCTTTTTCATGAACACCCACACTACTACTACTACTACATTTTCATTGCTCTAACATGTATTGCTACTATAATTACTTTCAAACCATGTGCATCTAATCTTGAATTTTAACATTTGATGTCTTAACTTAAGAAAATTTTATTATTTTACAGATTACAGTGTGTAAAGGTTAAAAGAGGGGTTAGGTGATGAAAGAAAAGCCCAATAACAAAATGACTTTACGAATTTTTTTTATTAATTTTTTTTTTCAAAATTAGGAATAGGACAAAACTAGACTAGACAACTTCAAATTATGTTTGAATTTGATTGAAAACAAGAAAAAAAATTAGTTAAAAAAAAATGGTTTGGTGCCAATTGGTGGGAGGGGCGCCAAATTCCAATCCATCCAAAAAACATTGTTCGAAAAAAAAACCCTAGAAAAAACCCTAGGAAAAACCCTAGAAAAAATATTATTGGTCATTGGTCAGTCATTATGTAGTTAATTATTGACACTTGCAACACAACACACTTGATGTTTTCTTCTTTTTTGATATTCTGTAAACCTAGGATGATCACACACACACAACCCCCCCATAAAGCTGGATAGATGAAAAAAGTGACCAACCGTTTATTGGTGAATATGGGTTGGTGAGCCCCCACCCAAAAAACAAACGACATGTGAACTATCTACCAACAAACATGCAATAGCAACAAATGACATTAGCTTATGGTTTGTCATTTACTTTTCACACAAAAACAATTTGCAAATTCTGGACAAAAACACCTTCATGTGGATGAAAATAAAAATAAATATAAAATTAAAGTGCCCAAATGAAAATGGATAGATAAAATTTCAATTACATCCCCATTATGGATAAAACCACCTAGATCGATGAAATTTGAAAAATAAAAAAATGAAAATGAAAATAAATATGTGGTAGGCTCGGATTGGTGTTGAACATAATCACTAGGTTCTACAATCAAAATAAAAAATGCAAGTTTGGATTGGATATGAACCCACCCCCTATCCCAAGCCTAACTTTCAAAGCACCTAAACCTAGCATCTAGTCCAAATTTAGGTTTGAAAAACACCAATAAAATGAAAAATAAAAAAGGAACAAACCAAGTCTGGATTGGATTACTCATCCCCCCTTATTTAGAACTTGTTATGAAACAAGCAAACCTCTTTACATTTTGAACCTCTTCGATTTGGCCCGAGCCTTCATTGAAGAATTCAATGGCAATGGTGATGTGAAGCTCCATGTTTAGGCTTGTTTACCATCTCCTATGCTACTTCAAGCATGTCTAGTACCATCTCTTTCTTTTCCTTCTTCTTCCTATGCTACTAATGCAACTACAACTTCGGGAACTAAAAGATGACAAAGACAAGGAGCAAAGCTTTTCACCCCTTCCCCCATTTGTTGTTGTGGACAAAGTGGACAATTGCTTCACACCCCCCCTTTCCCCCCCATGTTGCCTTTTGTTGCGACTAGGGAAGGTGCCCAACTAGTTGGAACTTAAAGCTTCAATGGTGATAGTGGTGGCAACCCCTACTCCTACCACCAATTGCTAATGTAGAAAAAAGGGACCTAAGACAAAAGCACAATCCGTCTCCAACTTTTTTTTGATTTCTTTCCACATTCTAAGTTAACCAAACCCCATTGGGGTTCAACTCCTCAAAGTTGTTTAACCAAAACTCACATAAAAACCATAATTTTTGCTCAGAAATGCCCCCTATTTGTAACCCCCACCAATAATAATTGCACAAACAAAAACACAACCCCTTAATCCATGCTACATGTGTATTTATGCACAACACAAAACACACAAAACAAAAATTTCAATGCAACAAAACCAAAATCTAGTTTTTGCAATGTCAAACTATATAAGATTTTTGATGATTCAAAATACAACTCATCTAAAACAACACGAGAATTCAAGTCCAAACTCACACAAAAATGAAAACACACAACATGTAAATCAAAATCCTTATTTAAAACATGAAAAATCTGCAACATCAAAACATGTGTGTCTCAAATCACCAAAATTGATTTAAAAACTTACATAACAAGTTTAAATAACAAATAAAAAACTTGAACCAATTCACATTTGAACTGATTCCAAACTTAACAAAACACTCACCTAAATTAAGCCCAAATTAATTGAGACCTAACCAAGTAACTAACACAACACTCTTAACATCAACATTCAATAAGATTTTTGATCTCTATTATGAATGTATGGATCCAAACTAGAAGATTATGTCATGTAATATGATTTTAAAAAAGACATAATCTACCACCCCAAACTTTATGTGTTTATTGAACTTGTTTTTATTAAAAGGTTGTTGAATTTGCCACCCCATACCTCAATGTCATGCAATGGCCCTCACTTTTGCCCATCATGATGGGTGCATTACCTAGCACACCCTAATGGGCTCTATGGCACCTTACCCAACATAATGGGCTTGGGCTTGACCATTCCAAAGGATTTTTTAATCACTACTACAACAACCAAAACAAAATTCCCAGCAAATTTTGTCATTCTTGGACTCAAAAAATTGGGAATTTTTTGGGAAACTATTTTCAAGCTTAGTTCAACTAATCTTGCTTTGGGGGGGGGGAAGGAGGAGGGGGAGATTTAGCAATGTTTTCGATGTCAAAAATTTGAAGAAAGAAAAGAATAAATAAATAAATAAAACCTGATTACAAATGTATGATCATCACTGGAAGATTATGTCATATAATGTGATCAACAAAATGACATCCCTAATCTGCCACCCCAGTCCTTAAATGTACAATATACATAAGCACAGATTTGCTCGCAAAGGCTTCTGCTCCCCTCCATCGTCTTTCTTCCATGACTTCCGTCCCGCTCATGTCCAGCAGCGCTGCTACGCGGCGGAGATCCATACCCCAGCGCCGCCGCTACGCTCCCCGTTTGTCTCCTCACTCCACCCCAGGTCAGTGCACCAGCGCTCTCTTCGATCTCTTCTTCTTCTTCTTGTCTGTTTTTATTCTTGGTCGTTTTTTCCTGTTTCCTGCCGTAGAGTTATGGGTGTCTTGTCATTTTGAACTGAAATGCCGCATTCTCGACCGAGAAGACGAAGACGATGTTTTTTTTTGTTGTGTTGTTGTCGTTATCATTTTATTATTGGCTTTTTCCTGTTTCTTTTTACTGTAGTGTAATCATGGTTGTCTGTCATTTTGTACTGCAATGCCGCATTCTCGACCGAGAAAACGAAGGCGATCAGTTGAACAGCAGAATAAAGTCCCAGAGCTGAGAGATTATAGTGACAAACGAACGAACGAACAAAGAGATTATAGTGAAGGGGACATGGGATATCGTTGCATTTGGTTGTCAGCTTACATGGGATTAGAGTCTTTTAGTTTCTTTAACCACGAAATTTGCAAACAAGATGCAAAGCTGGGAGATTTCAGCGATGGATGGCGTTCTACAGAGGGGTTTTATAGAAAACCCGTGTGTTTGTGACCTAATTTGGATTAGCTGGTGCTGGAACAAATTTAGGGTTTTGATCTTTACTTTGCAAATGCCACAACGCACTTGACTAAAACATGTAGGCAAAACAGTTCAGAGTTGTGGGAGATAAATGATGTGTGTGGCTGCCCTAATCTGCAAGGAATCATGAACTGATTCAGAAACAAAATCTAGGGTTTTGACATTGGGATTTTGTTACCTCCACTATTTGTTGCCAGGAGGAGCTTATGGGCTAATTTATGTCGGGAGTAAGTATGGGGGCCCACATTGTAGAATTGGTGACAAAACTTTGTATGTCATTGGAGACCAGAAGTGTTTCCAAATCTGCTGCGGAAAGCAAGAAGTCAAGATGCAGAACAAAAGTGGCATAACTCAGAGGGGCAATTCGACAATTTGTAGGTCCACAAGCCTTGTGGGTGGGTTGCTAGAGAAGGCCCTTGGTACCTATCTCAATGCACAGGTGTGTATGTGATCAATGCCTCCAGCTGCATTTCCCAAATGTAGCTGAAAAGGAAAGAAGATGCATTGGCCAATTCTTTCAACTGGTTGTCTTGTGTTGAAGGTAGCTTTAAGTCATTATTTTTTTGTGTTCATAGTTGCTAGGAACTCCTGGTCCATGTTACAGGGATATAGTTAATCACATTACCATAGAACTGTAAATAAAGCTTCTTACTTTTTTAGTCTGCACTAGATTACAGTAGAAAATTTCATGTTTTCCCCCAGCATTTTGCATCCTACTCTGCCTCAATTTACGGTTTAGGAGAAGGCAACTCAATTGTGAGATTGGGATTGGAATCAGGGATTTCATAGAGATTCCCTAGACTCCCTTTCTACTGTGGACTAGTCCAACATTCTCAACAAGAGATTGGAATGTGAAGTCAGGCCCTCAAGCCAACACTGTTGGAGCCTCATTTGAATGTTGCTCAATTACCAAAATTGAAAAGTAACCATTGGAACAATGGCTTTCCTTATCTTAGCTTGTCTCTTGTGTGCAGCTTGATGAATGTGGAGATCTTGATGTGATTGTTGGAGGGAGCAGCTGGGAGCTTTTGTCTGGCAAAGTGAGGGATGTTCGTGTTTCTGCAACAAAAGCAATCTACAAGGTACAATTTTGTTTGCTTCATCCATATATTCTTCTCTCTGTGGAGTTGGCTGGGGTTGGTGAGTCTGTTTCACCTAACATGCCTTTGACTTTGTTAACCTAAAAAATTACAGGTTACTGGCAGTTGAGGGTCCATGCCAGTTCAGGGGAGGCAGACAGTTTCATGCTCTGAAGTATCAGGGTTTCATACATGTGACTTCTACAGGGAGTTTTCTTGACAGAGGTGGATCTGACAGCTTCAAGAGTATTTGTTAAGCCTGGACGAAAAAGGTTTGTCTTCAGGAATAATTGAACTTCCTGTGTTCAACTTAACCTTTCTTCAGTGATCTACTTTGTTGTAGAGTCCAATATGATGAGTTTTCCTTGTCAGCGTGTTCCATGCTCCACAATTTGTTCATGTAGTTGTGAACACAGGAAGTCATTGATGCTCATGGTGAATGTTGTGTATGGTAGGCTGTTTCAGAAACCTTTTCAAGTCATTGCTCAAATCCGAGTGCAAGAAGCAGATCTTAATGCCAGGTCCTTCAATAACTCAAGCCCAGTCCATGCTTTCTGAAAGTTGGGATAACTGATACTCAGTAAATTGATTGGAGTTTCTCATCATTGTTATTTGTTTGTTACTAAACTGCTGTGGTTTACTCATGTAGAATGATTCTGTTCGTGGGAATGGCAGTCTTGACAGCCCCATTTTCACTAGGTCTCTCAAACAGATCTTTCCAACAAAACCTTCAACATTGAACATTCAATTTGAGGATGGAAACTTATGCTTCTCGTCTCCAGACTGTCACTCAACTGGATATGGACAAGTTGAGTTCCCAACTACTTTGCATATTGATGTGGAGAAGGGTGGAGAGATTCTCTCAGTTGATTCAGTGAGTGGTATCTCCATTCAGAAGGCTTTCAAATTGGGACCAGAAGTTAGAATCACAGAGTTTGAAGTCAATGACTCTTGGATGCAACTAACAGGTGACTTTCTCATTACTCCTTAACTATTGCAAGCTCCTATTTGGGTGCCTCTCCTGTGCTCCATGCTTCTGCAATAGAGCATTGATTGCTTCCAATTTTACAGATGAAAGAAGATTGGTCTAAGAAGCAGTGGTGGTTTCCTGTAGAGGTTGACAACCATTGTTCTTCTATTGATGACCATCTCAGCATTGGCTGTGATATCACCTCTGCATTCAATCTCCCTGCAAACCATTTTTGCCAAAACCTGTGAGATGAGAACTCACCAATGTGAATGAAAGGTTGTCAAAAGCTTAGAACTGAAAATCTCAAGCAGTTTGAGTCATGCATCTGTTTTGGATTAATTACAGAATGTGTGGTGAGACCTTGATTAGGAAGGAGTCATACAGTGTTCATTTTTATTGGGTATGGTCCAGGGACCATAATCATAGCCAGGGATGCCAAGCTCTAATCAGTTTGAGCATGGTCTGTGCTTTTTCAGTGACATGGTAATGCCAGTAGCATGTTTTCTGATTGGTGCAGATTGATAGCCTTTCTGTTTCTGAGTCATGCTACATTTGCAATATTTTGCAATGAAGGGTATATCTTGGAATGATGATGCAGGGATTTAAACTCTCCAGATAGGATTGAGTTCAGTATATTTCCACAGGCCATTTTTCTCATGCCGCAGTATTTGAGGTCAAGGTTAGCAGATTTACAAGAATGTAACAAAGGTATAGTATGGCCTATATCTTACATTTGGAGAATGGCATAGATATAATGAATCCAGTGCCAGGGGACAGAAGACAGAATTCATAAAGGAATGCTTGGAGTTTCATAGAAAGCTTGCACCTATGTAATTCAAGTATCTCATATGACCCAACAAACCCAACCCCAGAGTCTTGGTCATGACTTGCTTGGACCACCAACCTCAACTTCAGAATGCACTGAAAACAATACCATCCAAAAGTACACACCCAACTTCAGTGCATTCATCCTTTGTAGTAAAGTAACCACAAGCCACAAATAAGATTTTCACAGCTATCCCCACTCTTATACTTGATACATGCTGTTAAACCTTAGGCAATACCATCATTCTAATATCTTTTTGATTAATGAGTCCACCTGCATTCTGACGGTTTAACTTGGAATTGAGAAACTAATTGATAATATGATTTCTAGAACTTTGGGATCCAACAGCACATTAGTGAATAGGAAACAAAAATGGGCTTCTGAGTTCAAACCCAAAAAGCACAGAAACAATGTAGATGCAGTTTAAAGTGTAAACCAGTGTTGGGCAATTATCAGAAACAAGCACAGACTCTTGGAGGTTATCAGGGTGGTTCATAGGCTCATAATCACTTTACCATGGTTCTCAAAAGAATCAAAGAACGAAGTCTGACATATAACCTGTACTTCATTTTTCTTTTGTGGCAAAATTTTGTAACTTCACAAAAAATGGGTCAGGCAAAGGGTTCAAAGGATTTTTTTGGAACAATTTGAACAAATTTACCACATTTCAAGGGGAAAAACCTGATATATAACCAGTTTTTATGGGCTTTTTTTCTTCTGTGGGAAAACTTTGTCCCATGACAAAAAAATATACATGCAAAGGGTTCAAAGGATTTTTTTGGAAAAATTTGCAAAAATTCACCATATTTCGAGGGAAAAAGTTCTCAAATCGCCATATTTAGAAATTAGTTCTTAGCTTGTCCCCAGAACAATGCAGGTTTCCAACCATTTTCTACTTCTTACCTGTACCAAAATTTGGCTAAGACGTCTTGTGGATGGTCACCAGCACACCCAAATCACAAAATTGAGAAAAAAAACCACGTATATAATCAAAAAACCAGGAACAGCAGTCATTGTTAAAAACCTGCTGAACTCTGATTTAAACAATAATTATTTACAATAAAAATCAGTCTAGATTACCCCAGTATTTCACAATCATTACCTTTTTCACTGTTATAGTTTTGAAAATTAATGCCAGAAGCTCCCACCAAGTCCCAACTACTCCTTCCCAAATTATCTACAGTGCGTATCTAGGGGGCTCAAAACTACTGCCAACTCTGCCAAAGATTTGCCCCAGGGGAGTTAATTTTGTTGGATGGTACAGTAGGATTGAGGATCTGAAACTTTATGCACAAACCCGGTTGTTCCAGTTCTCTTGTACTATATTGAAACCCACCTTCGATGAGCATCAATAACTAAGTTCACAGATTTTCAGCATTGAGAGTCTGGATACACAAATATAAGTTTGAAGGCTATACCTCTAAAAACCTTTTGGAGGTAAGAGACCATAAAAAGAGACTCCACACATCTGTGACCACTAAAAAGGTGGTTTGCTCCACTGAGATTTATGGTGTCAATTCACATTTGACTCCTGTGCTCATGCTTTCTCACCTCTTTAATGAGCTGCAGTCCCTTATTGAATGAGTCTTCACAAGTTCCAGCCTTTGTCAAGCAGGCCCACAAGGAAAATCAGTGATTTTTGGATGTACTCATTGCATCCAACCAAGAAGAGCTCCCAGAACCAGAGGTCAAGTGCAAATATAGTGGAAAGAAGCAGCAAAGATAGTGTTTGGTATCTATTCAGTGGCCATCCAGATGCCTTGGCTAAGGCACTCAGAAATTCAGAAAAGCTTCCAGCTGGATTGAAGTCACGGCCCTTGATCAACCAAGCAGTTCGCCAGTTGATTCCAATTGGCTCTAGACCGAATTGTTCCCTAAGACGACTGTCCATGTCTGGTAGATGCCCACTGCCATAGAAAATGGCCACCTTCTTACAACCATCCCTTAAAGCTTCTTGTAGCTCATCCATAGCAACACGGTTTCGCTCACCTATGATAACTGAGTTCTCCACCAATGCGGATGCACCATCTGTCAAACTGCAATACAAGCAGCCTATTATGAGGACAGAAATCATAACAATCTTTCAAGCAGCACAAACCATGCTCAAAACACCTCACTCTCTCTCACACACTTGGAGACAAGTTTGACCCTTGTCAACTTCTGGAGGATGCAAAATTCTTACTCTGTGGTTATCTGCTTGGCCAAGAAAACTTTGAAAGCAGCTGCAGGGTTCAACTCCAAGAGTGCTTTCATCTCTGGTACTTGCTTCAGTGGGGCATCAGAGGGTGCGCACACACCCTCAATTACAAATAGGCCCAATAATGGCATAGGTACCATGCGTGATACCCACAGAAGCTTTGCCCTCCATGGATCCAGATGAGGCCCAGGTGCCAATGCTGCCCTTGTGATTGCCTTGCTTGAGATTGCTGTCAAATCTTTGGCAAAGGAGAAAAAAGTTTCTCCCCGCTCTCGCTGAAACCAGTTCAAATAATTCAGTTGATATCCACATATGATGTTCAGCTGGGAATATAGGTAGAGATCACAGCAAATGCCCTGGGACATGTTCCTGAGCTTGGATGCTTTTATCACATTGTTACGGCAAGGAGTGATGGTTTCAACGAAACAAGAAATATGAGAACATGAGTTAATGTGTACAAGTATATACTGATGCTTAGCACTGTACTTAAGAACTTGACTGAAAAAGTGGCATACCTGCAAAACCTGGAAAGTTTCAAAGTCAAGGTCGGCATGGTACCAATTCTCTTGTCGGTAGTCCATACACTCTAATTGAAACTCCAATGTCAGGAGCTGTGCCATGAGTCGCTGTATTGTACCTATGATGCTAAAACCCTGGCCACCATTACGACCTGGAACCCGCCTTGGGGGCTTCCATCTCATCTTTCCTAATCTGTTTGTTTGCATTTTGTTCTTGTCCGCCACCATCTCATACAGCACACGATCATATGTGCTCAACTCTTTTTGCAAGGAAGAAAAGTACCTGTGGACATTATAGGTCTTTGACAATGTTTGGGTCAATTCCCTCTTGCTCCATCACCCATTCAAAATTCATTGTTGCCCCACTGAACAGTTGAACCCTAGCCATACAATGAGAACTACTATATTGCAAGGGATCCATTTTCATTACGTTTGCAATACAATAGTTCCTATTATATTGCAAAAGCAAAGAAATGAAATGACCAACTTTGAAACCTGTCCTGAAAAGCAATCAAGAAGCCAGCTGGGAGAAGAGGCAACAATAAAGATCATTGCATTGTTTTTGGTGCTTTTCCATTCCACCCAATGATCCTAGGTTGATGAAATTCAACAACCAGCACTTCAAGTAGCCAGTTCCATCTTCAAAATAGTCAAGTGTATTTCAGTGCTACTTCTACTTCGATTGTTGGATTTTGGTTCCTTCTAACAGTTACACATTGGTTTGGAATTTTTCTCAGAATAATCTTAGTGACTTACACTCTGTCAGCTATATGAACTGCAGCCACCAAGTCCACCTGCAATGACACATTCCAGCACAAAAACTTAGTCACAAAATCTCTCAAAGAGTGAGTTGTGGTAGACACGCCATTCCCTAAACCTCTATCACCATCAAAAACACTGCCCCATCAACGACTCTAGATCCTATAAAAGATAATGACTTGGTGAGCATGCAATTGTCACAAGAGGAAGACAACTGGACATTAAGACTCCCAACGTAGCATTACACTGCACCATGCTACATATTCCTCTGAGTTCAATTTGGAACCCTATTCTATATTCATTTCCATCTAACACAAAGTTCAGCAGTGTACAAACCATGGTACTCTGCAAAGAGCTGTGTGAATAAATGCAGAGAGGAACAATCATCCATCAAGG
>Ga0116231_10002908_pt1 | contig 35750 bp, 29 predicted proteins | sample S1TSphgellanicum_2_FD_89695 | JGI IMG/M metagenome (GOLD analysis project Ga0116231, IMG submission 89695) | Host-associated microbial communities from peat moss isolated from Minnesota, USA - S1T2_Fd - Sphagnum magellanicum MG | ecosystem: Host-associated > Plants > Peat moss > Unclassified...
CAACTTTTTACGACAGATGGTGTCATACATAATATTTTGCAATGTCAAACTCCATTATCCAAGGGGTCCCCCTCCACTCTTGTTTGATCTGTCTGAAAGCGGTATAACATAAATGATCAAGGCAAAAACCATGAGACGCCCTTAAGAAACTTTATGAACATACTAGAATTGTTTATAATACACTACCTAACAATGCAACATATAGATTGGGAACATATTCCTACTATCAATGACCATCTAAATAAGGATTTTGTAACCACTCGATTTGTAATAGGAGCAATCTTTTGGGCTTACATTCAATTTGCTAATATACTTACGTGAGTGCTATTTATGGCACCCATTACATTTGGCAACTCACACCAATTCTTCAAATCAAACATCATTATTTGTATCTTTCCCATATGCCACAATATCAATATTCTTAAGACAATGTTGATCACCATGACTACTTCTTGAATCACAACACTCATAGTTGATTGCCTAATGACAAATAATTTGTTACATATATGTAATGATGTTCACACTAGGTGCAAGCTTGAAAATGGCAGGTGAAACTTGAGTTTTGACAATCATAAGCTTTTTACAATTTGTGCTAAGTCATTTGCTTACAAATATCAACGAGTGTTTCATTTGGAAATGTTCAATCCTTTTATTGTTGTCGTTTTGTCAATAGGAAATGACTAAACCATGTCATATTACAAGGTTCACCTAATGTCCAATCTGATTAAAGATTACAATAAATTACCAAAGAATTTGTGACAATACAAAGCAACAAATGCCAACAACATTTGAAACTCCAATGTGCTCAAAACCATGTCATCTTACAAAGTTGTTATCATTGTTATCGTTAGTTCTTCAATACACATTTCTTCCAAAGTTTGAATGAAACTCAATAAAACACCCAACAAAAGGAAATTGTTCTCATAAACTTGTCATGTTAGGATGATGAGAGGAATGTAGTAGCAAAATGGATGGCTTGCACAATCCACAAGGTAGGGCAAGCCAAATTGGTCATATTAATCATGTTAAAACTACATAGCCATTATTAAGCCCCTCACTTTAACATGTAGGGTAAGGCCCCAAGGTGGTAGGGTTTTTGAAATAAGAGGCCTATGATGATGAGGCAACAATGGAGTCCAACCCATTGACTTGTTTAATGGCTAATTTTGGCTACCTATTTTGCAATGTTTTGAAAAGAAGTAAGTTGTCATCAATATATATATATATTTTAAAAATTAATTTTCAATTTTGTTATGTACCCAAAGTGACAATATCCATGAGGATATTTAGCCAAATTTGACTAAAATATAAATTAAAAAATTAAAAAAAAACACCCTTCCATATTTTTGGCTCCATATTTGAACCACACATGTAAATATAGCAAATTGTCTAAACTTTTCATCAACTTCTGGCTATTAAAAATCTCCCAAAAAAAAACCTTGATTTTATCAATTTTAATTTTAATTATATCTTTTAGGCTATAAATAGCCGGGGGGGGGAAAAAAGGCTGGCTGTAACTTGGAAAATTGTGTAAAATTTTCTATTTAAAATAATAAAATGTGTTTTTTCAGAAAGAATTTATCACGGGCAGCACAAGACGAAAAAGAGAGGGAAAGAGAGAGAGAGCGAGCGAGAGAGAGCGCCAAACCCTAATTGCGGCCCGTTTTGACGGACCAGGAGGGCTGCACAGAGAGAGAGAGAGAGAGAGAGAGCAGGAGACGGGAGAAAGAGATTATGCAACTGTTGAAAGAGCTTGAATAAAATCACAGTCTGGAAGCTTGATTTTGTCGTGAAATTCATACAGTTTTTGTAATCAGGCCACACTGCAAAGAAATTCTGCTGCGAACTAACTGCTCTATTCCTGATTGATTTGTAGAATTTTTGTTCTTCTTAAGTCTGCAATGTGTGCACCACCAAATTCCAATCTGCAGATGTTGTATTGCTGGTTAAGATTGTGTCCTGCATGGCGCTTTTTTTTTTATGTTTTCTGTTACACAATTGCGTGCATGTACAGAATTTGAATGGAATACGAGAATGACTTGTGCTGGTTACGCTGTGTTTTGTGTAATTGCAGCTGAAGCTGCCTGTGTGTACCTCTGTGTGTTGTTGTAGTATTGCCCTCGACAATACAATGATGGTGATCTTGCTCACGTTGCAGTTCAGAGTTGGTTTGGGGTTTAGGGTACAATTGCACCTGGACAAGGCTGCCTGGATGGCATACCCTGTATGTCAATCTGCCATTTTCACACAGATTGCGGTGGAACTTTCATGCAGTTGAATGAAGGAAAGACTCTTATGATGTGAGATATGTTGCTTTCACATGTCTTGTAGCTCTTGAATGCAGCATGTGTGCTTTGTTTGGTTGCTTTGGATCATTGCTTGATGCTGCAAAACTTTTGCCTTCATAGCTGCTCTTAGCCATTGTGGGAGCCTGAGCATTCATGCCTTAAAGTCTGTCTTTGGATTGTTCCACAAGCAATTCATGGTAGTCTTATGCACCTTTGAAGTTTGTACATGTTTGTTGCATTGGCTAGGTATGTGCTCTTCTCTCACACAATTGTGACATTTTTGCAATGATCAAGGAAGCTTACAGGGACAGATGGCAGCTCAAGATGTGCTACATACTTGTAAAGTTTGCTGGATTTTCTTCCATATGCTGATATATAGCCTTCAGTGAGATGTGATTTGATTATACTGTGAGAACACACATCGTGGATGCCTGATCAGATTGGTGACCAGTGCTGTTGTCAAGGTATATCCCTCATAGACTCTGTGTGAATATTATAATCTCTGGTTGAACATCTTTTGCCAGCTTCAGAGACAAGAAAAGGATTGGAAATTTGTGCAGACTTTTTCCAATTTTTTTGTTTGAACCTAGATTCCAGCCTAGGAAGCTTCACAGTGGATGTTAAGAGTGTTTTTCTGTGGCAGTTGGTTTCAACAAGGGCCAGAAGGGTCTTTCTTAAGAACTCCAGCACTTTCATTGCATGTTTTGCATGGAGACAAATATGGGGTCTAATTTGGACTTTTGACTGTATAAGTAACTGTCGCATTTCCTTGGCACAGAGGAGGGCAAGAGAAGTGTAGCATATACTGGTGGAAGCTTGATTAGAGGATATCAAAAGCTGAAGTTCCATTTTAGATGTAGAGTAGTAATGTTTTTATGCCTGGGTTCTTTTAGAGAACCGGCCCACCATTATGATAATGGCTGGCCACATAGTTATCAACAATCATTCAGGAGTTTCAAGCTACAATCAGTAGGTGAGATATCACGACAGCAAGGAGGGAAATGAGTGTGGTTTTTGTTGTTGTGAGTCTCAGTGCAAATGAGTGCCTTTTCTTCTCTTGATTACTGAACTCCTCTTCACTAAATCTTATGCTGATGATCTGATTATGTTGCTGATCTTACTGCTGTTGCAACTCTCACCTTGGTACTAAACCCTGAATTCTTCCCATTCCTTTACAGCAGGTTATCAGCAAGCTGCCAATGTTTTTTTGCAGGAGCAGCAGATGGGTGATGGGTGTGTTGTACACCTAGTTTTTATAAGGTTTTGTGTTCAATTGTAATTTGTCTGGATTCAAAAAAAAATTGTTATTGTGGTGGAAGATTTCATGTCGTGGGTCTATGTGAAGCTCCATTTTGTGAGCTATCGTGATCTGCAGAATGACCAGACTGTTCAAAATCCCCTAACTAAATAAGTCCCTGCCAAGCCTGCCAAGGTATTTTAGAATAAAACCTGCAATCCATTGTTTTGATGCAGATTTTGCTCTTGCAGCAATTTTTCTTGTATTCTTCTCTTGTCTTATCTTGCTGCCAGTTTCTCTTGTATCTGCTTGCTGCAATTCTTTAGTATCATCATCTTGCTGCAAGGTCTCTTATATCATCCTCTTGCTGCAATTATTTAGCATCTTGCCTCAAGTTCTCTTGTATCATCCTCTTGCTGCAATTCTTTAGCATCATCATCTTTGCTGCAAAAAGTTCTCTTTTGTCATCTTTGCTGCTCCTGCAGGTTCTGTCCCTGTATCCTCCTATTGCTGCAATTCTCTTGTATCAGCATCTTGTTGCAGCAACGGAAGGGACGAGGACTGAGCTTCTCCTTCTTCTTCTTCTCTTGTCCTTAGTCGTTCTTCTACTTAGCAGAGCAAAACTGAAACATACAGAAAGCTGAGGAATCTACAGAAAACACGCAGCCAGCCATGGTCATCTTTTGACGATTTTTGTTGGAGTGTAGGCGCCGCCACACCTCCAGAATGGAGATCCGAGGCTGACCGACTGCTGACGACAGACGACAGATATTCATAGTTCTTACCCACGGAATTTCTTCTCACTATACGCTAGATACTACTTCTAGCTGCCTTCCTTTCTTCCTTCCTTCCTTCATTGTTTCAAGATTCGGAGTGGTGGAAGTTGCCGCTTCATTTGCTGCCGAAGTTCCAAGAAATTAGGTCACGCAGGGTTTTCGAAGCTTTTGTTTCCGTGTGTTCCATCGCCATGTGTTCCATCATGCCGAGAAAATACGTTCTTACATAGAGTGGTAGACAAACGATCGTCTGAAGGATCGGTGCGCGAGGGAGACAGAGAGACAGAGAAGGTCTGAGAGAGACACAGAGAGAGAGACTGGATCCGTGAGAGACAGGATCTGTGAAAGCGGATTATGTAGAACTTCAGAGGGAATTTTGATCTTCACGTTGCTGGAGTTTTGTGATCTCAAACAGGTTTGTCTCAAAGAACGTTCGCCTTTCTTTCTCATCAAAACAACCATGTTGGATATTCTTCATTCTTGTCTGTTCTTTTTGGACCTCCCAAGCTGCTGTGGAGAAGAAGAAGTTGCTTGATGAATTGAAGAATCACGTGTTTGAGAATCAGATGCTTGCTTGAAGTGGGAAAACTTATGAAACAATTTCTTTCTGCCGCCGCAAAGTTCAGAGTTTTCGTGGAGTTCTGTTTGCTCAAGTAGCCGTTGTTGTTGTTGTTTTTATGAAATCAAAACTTTTCTGATGGTGCTGTTTCCTTGTGATTCTTTCTACAGCTGGAGCTTTGGCAGCAGGCGGAAGAAAGGACCTCTTAGCCGCTGAAGAGAAAGACACTGCCGCTGGACAGAAGACGAAGAAGAAGAAGAAGAAGAAGAAGAAGCAAGCTTTGCATAAGAAGACGCGCTGCACAGATGATGGATAGCAGCAGCTCTTGATTAGATCCTGACCTTCTTCCTTTCCTTTCCTTCCTGACATGTAAGCTCAAAACGTTCTCTTCTCCCTTCTGCAACTGCATCCTTGTCGTGTTTTTGTTTCTGATGGATCCAGAGGATTTTTGTTTTCTCTTTTCAAGTCTCAACTCCTTCAAGTCTCAGAAAGTGTGTTGTTGTTGTTGTTGTTGTTGTCGTCTATTTGGAATGAAAAGCTTTCTATGAGAGAGGATCCTGCGAAAGAGGATCATGTTCAGAAGTTGAGGTGCAGAATGATTTGATATGGAAGTAGCAAGCTGCAACATGACAACTAAAACAAAGTAGATGAAGATGAGTGCTGAAAACATTCAGAGCACACAAAAGAAGATCGGGAAAAAGAAACTATATCTTCCTTTGTGTTTTGTGAAGGTGGTGTTGTTGCTGCTGTTGTTCTGTTCATGAGCTGAAATTTTCATTTTATGAGGAGATGAAGAAGATTGCCATTGTAGAAAACAATTACACAGTTGGAAAACAACAAAGCCCATCCTGATGCCTTTGTATAGTCAATATGTGTGCTTCATGAGTTCTGAGTGTTCGAAGCAAAAAAAACCCTAGAAGGTTAGTTTTGTAGACAGATCACAAAGGAGCTCGAGCTTGGACTGAATCCACAATTGAGGATCAGAAGAGGATCTTTAGCATGATAGAAATTCCTCTGAAGTGCACAACTGCTTTACTTTTTTTGGTGATGGATTGATTTGTGCTGATTTGGTTGAAGGGTGGTGTACAACTTTGTTCCTTGTTCAGATGCTGGAAGAGAAAATTGTGGTGCTGTGGATTACTGCATGGGATAGATGGAGTCCATGAATGTTGATGAAACCTAGAACTACGCTATCCTGGCTGGGATCCTGAAACAGGTGTGGTTTGCATGGTGGGCAGATACGAAAAGTGCAGGCTGATTTTTCTTCCCGAGCATCTTAGTAACATGATCCAAATTGTGAAGGAGGAAACATAGGTACTGCTTGCAGGGTTTCAAAGTGTCTTCAATGAGGGTAGAAAGGATTCATTTTCCCCAAGGAAAAGCAGGACCTTTTTTGTGGATAGACCAAGGAGAGACTTGCCCAAACTATAATCCAGTCTGCTGAACAAAGAGCGGACTGGGTGCTGATCACAACTGGCCATTCATAACAGGTTCTTAATTTTTTGTCATTACAATGAGCATTGATACAGTGGCATTGATAGTGGGAGGTGCTCCTGAGAAAGCAGAGGTGCAAGGGGAGGGAGCAGCATATCAGATTGTAGATAACAGTAATGATGACAATCTGGGGGATGACCTTGAGGAATTTGAGCTTTTGCCCTTGCCAATTAGCCAGCGTCCTCATCCCCTTTGGCAGTGGCTTAAACTCAGCATTATTGTCCTAATACTGCTTGCTCTGGCTGTTGTCATGTTTCGCTGGGGAGTCCCTTTTTTGTTGGACAAGGTAAGCTCTGCCTACACAAGTCTTTCCTTCTTTGACTATTATTCCTTTTTGTTAACCTATCATCTGTTGCTCAGCTGCAGTTAAATTGTTCCTCCATGTATTGGAGTCGTCCGAGGATGTAGCTATATCATTGAGAACATCTTATCACCTTGAAACTGAGAGAGTAGTAGCATCAAATGAATCCAATAGCATGATGAATGGAGCATTGGTTCACCAACCTGTGGCTGGTATATGCAGGTGATAATACCGTTACTTGTATGGGAGTCGAAAGAATTCAGTCGACCTGTGTTGGCAGTTGTTCTGGTCTTTTCAATGGCCATCTTTCCAATCTTTTTGTTTCCATCAGGACCATCGATGTGGTTAACAGGCATGGTGTTTGGGTATGGACTGGGGTTTCTGATAATTATGGTTGGAACCACAATAGGCCAAACAGTCCCCTATTGGATAGGCCGGTGGGCATTGCACAACCGTATACAGACATGGGTGCAGAAGTACCCAAAGAAAGCAGCAGTTCTCCAGGTAGCAGAGCAAGGTGGGTGGGTTCATCAAGTTCGCACTATTGCTCTTCTGCGTGTGTCCCCATTTCCCTACCCAGTGTTCAACTATGCTGTTACTGCCACCAAGATCAAATATGCTCCCTATATTGGGGGTTCCATCCTTGGCATGATTCCAGAAGCCTTCATCACCATTTACAGGTTCACTTCTCCATCCATCTTAACTGGTTCCAAATTGTTTCCTTGTCTATGAGGTTTCATTGTATAGGAGTTTTTGGGCAGTAGTTTCACTTCAGAGAAATTGGTTGGTCAAATTTGAATTAGAGCAGCTTATAGCACTTTTGATTAAGGAGATTTACCTTCCTGTCATCAACATAGCTCCTTTTGTTGCGTTTCTTTTCACAGTAATTAGGATGCTCAGTTCTGGTCTTGGCATGTATGCAGTGGGAAGTTGCTGAGCACATTGGCTGAGGCGCAGAACCACAAGCGGGCCTTTACTCCAGTTGAGATTGCATACAATGTTGTGGGTGCCTGTGTGGCGCTAACAATCGTAATTACAGGCACCCTGTATGGTCGCAGAGCACTCCAAGAACTGGAACTGAAAGAGGCAGCAGAACGAGAAGCAAAGTCACAACTTTCCCAATCAATGGTGGATGTCGTAAGCGATTCATAGCACTCGCTCAACTAGTGCTAATAAACAGGGACCAAAAATCTCTTACCATATCAAAATGTGTAAACAAAACCTTGATACCTGGAGGAGACTGTGCCAATCCTAAGTTTTGGATTTCTTTTGCCACAGGAAATGAGCTCTTTGAATTCTAGGCCTGAACACCTTAGCATCAGGAGGACATGCTGATAGTTCTCATTTTTGCTCGCAAGAAGGTTTGCACCGACATCATGGAAATCACTGTCAAGAGGCTGTGTATTTCCTGATCCAAATCAGCCATGGCTCGACAGAGCGATATGGGTGCCAAATGGTTTGAGTGTAGCTGTAAATCAACAGGTATTGCATGTGTATGGGGGGTGGTCATTAGGGATTGACCCAGATTTCAAATCCAAATTTTTATTGTTCTTCGTTTCATTGTTCATGTTGTGTGAAATTCATACAACAACTTGCTTTTGCCGTTACTAACTCCCTTGCTATGACGGTGTTTGTCAATGTTGTTGCTAAGTCCCATGAGACATAGCAAGCAACTACAAATCAACTGTCGACCCTATGTAATAATCTTCATGTGGTGTCTGTTGGCTGTTGCCTGTTTCAGACTCCCAATTGAGAAGACCCATTGCGAATCTAGAATGTCATAATTTTGAGTGTTGTGTGCAACATCGAGTTATATAATGTTGCATATAATGTTTGAATTTTTTTACATTGGGGAGAAATGTTCAACATATCAACATTGAAATTGGCAATAAATATTGTAGCACAAGATCAAAGTTCTTCAATATAGAACTTACTTAATATGTGAAGGAAACATAAATTCATTGGGAAAGAATCATTCTAATCACATTTAATAGGGGCTTTATAAAGTGTTACTACATTTAATGTTTTCCACATGCTCAAATTCAATGATATTATAATGAATTGAAAACTAGCATGTGTGCATATTTCAAGGTGTGATAAAGTCAATTTTTTAGCATATATTGACATTGTGCCACATTTGATCATAACATTGATTTTTCTTATGCTTATCAATTATGAGTTAAAGATGTGAATTATATTTCAAACAATTGTTAAGTTGTATTGGCCATTATATGTATATAATAAGATGATGATTAAGATTTTACACTATGTGTATTTATTTTTTGTAATTTTTGTTATTGGAGTTCACAATTTGTTAACATCAAGATGCGAATTATATAAATGATCATGTCTCAATCTTGTGTGTTGACCTATTTTAGGTACAATGAATTCTATCTAAAGAGTTGAAAAGGTGGATGATATTTTTGAATAATGTTTCATAACACTTGTTCTTTCATTAAGAAGTGCATCCGTGTTTCATAATTATTGGCACATAGTTCCATTAGGATATCTTTTTTCGAGTTTGATTTCTTTTCAATAAACCAACAATGGCGCTTGGATTGTCCAAAAGAAATACAATATGAATGACACGTGTTATGGGGGAATATTTCTAGCTTCGAAAGTAAACATTTAATGGTGAATTATATTTTTAAAGTTATGTTTAAACATCACTTCATTTTGTGTAAAACGAATGTTGTAATTTGTGATTTCAAGCATGTTTCATCCATAAAATTAATATTATTAATAGTTTTTTGAACAATTTGAAAATTATTTCAAAGTTTTAATAAAGTTCAAAATCTAATTCTCACATGTTGTTTGAGTGCGTAACTTTTAATAATTGAATGGTTGTTGTTGAATTCAAGTTTTTTTTAAAAAAAATTGAAACTTAAAACCAAAACCTTGTTTTCAATGGATACAACCTTCCTTTTTTTGTTGAACCTTTAACACCATGAAACAATAAACATATTTGTGTATAAGCTCAAATGAGCTTGTGGGTGATTTTCTCATATCTTGATATGTATGAATAGTTTTATTCCCATTGGGGTTGATTTGATTCAATAAATGTGTTGTAATTTTGAATTTCAAGGCAAATGATAGGGTTGGTTCTTAGGAACAACCTTTACAAATAAAATTATTGAAAGTTAAGTTAATTATAATTTTGTGTGATGTTATGTTGATAGTAATCAACATTCAATTCTTTAATACATGACACATAAATTGTTATGTAATTATCAACAAAACATTCATATCAAACAGATTATATGAGTCATATTTTGGAACATTTATAATCTATAATAAACCATGTCCATGTTGATTCCCTTGACTTTGGAATTTAGTAATTGCAACATAATAGACAATTTTACCAAATAAAGAATGATTATATTTTGAAAGTTTGTGAAAACATTGCATTTGACAATCATAATGGTAGACCATATGACATGATCTTTTCTAACAAATTCACATAATGAACACAATAAATCTTCCCATTTGAGTTCAACACTAGTGAATGTCACAAAAAAAAAGGGGTGGCCCACATTGATGATTCATTACAAACAAGTCTTTTCATAAATGAGCTAAATAATAAAATGAAATACAAAGATTTTCAAGTTTTTGAAAACCTATGTTTGAATGTAATTTGTGCATGTAATGTTTCTTTTGTAATGAATTGTCTTCGATCATAATTCAACTTTGTGGATGTGAATTCAAGTTAAAGATGAAATTAATTAAATTAACAATTTTATGGATTTGAGGAAAATATTAGGAATAAGATAAACAAATTTATGATTTTCACATGTTATTTTAAGTTCAAAAATGTTTTTTGACAAAAAGATTTTAGATGTTGATGAATTGGACTTGGATGTCCTACAAATAATGTGCAATAGTTTTATTCTTTGCAAATTTCATTTTTCAATAATCCAAGTGGTTGAAAATTTTCATTTATGGCTATGGTTAATGCAATATTTTCATAATCAATGATTTGTCATAGTTAATTTTTTTGAATAATTGTATTTGTTACTTGTTCTCAGATTTTCTCAAATCCATCATTGTTATCAATACCTTTTATTTCCTTGTTAAATTTTTTGCACCATTTTGGTGAAATAATACAAATCAACTCAAATTTTTAAATTGATGTTTTTACTTTTTTAATAAACTGATGTTTAAAAAAAAAATCATAACAATATTTGATTGCACATGTGTGTGTATGTACTTTGATTTTCTTTTGATATAAATTATTATATTTAAATCATCATGAATTACTTGACATTGCATTTTATCAATGTTATCAGGTACATTATAATATTACTTTGAATTCCATATTTCCATAGCCATTCAATTGATGGATTTACAAATTTTGATTTTGTCATGTTGTTAATGTTATTTGGAGCAATGACAATATTTCTTTCAATTAGTTGAAAATGATTATTTTTCAAATGTTATTTGAAATGGATCACCATTATATTGAATCCAAACAAAAATATGTATGATATTATTCTTTTCAAAATTTGCCTTTGGTGAATCAACATTTACATTGGTACGAGGATAGGATGTGAGGCACCTCAACTTAAAGGTAGACCTAAGGTAGTTGTTTAGGGTAGGTAATAGGTGGTCCCAAACTGCGGCTTTTCCTGTAGAGTCATTATTAGGTAGAGGGAAAGATATGGGTACCCGGGGTGACTAACTAACCACGTGTCGGGATCCGGAATGTTGACTGACATCTTAATCGACGGATTACTACTACACAACGGACTCCAAAATCCAGGTGCCAAGTGCTGCCTGACCGACCTTCCCTCCCTCTTCGGAACACTTTGGGAATTAACTTGAAATAACACACCTGTGCATTATGCACAGGGTTACCACTAGTTCATTTTATCCCATGAATTTACAAGTCCATTCATTTTTTCTTTTTCATGTACATGCAGTAAATTTACAACTAGATTGGTTTATTATCACACTAACCAATCAACTATTTCCCCTCATAATCTATGGGTAACAACATTCATCTTTTGAGTGGATTGTGATAAAACTCATGCATGATTTAGTGTCCATAGTTGCATGAAAAGCCCTTTGCGTTCCAATTGCCCACAAATTTATAAATAAAATTTAATTGCTTCTAGAATATGCCATTTTTATACTACAAAAATGCATATAATGAAACAAATTAAATATAAAAAGAATTGAACTACAAACCAATAATTGAGTTTTAATGACATAAAAAATATTGGTGACATTCATCAAGGGCATTATCCATCCTTTCTTTCATCATGCAATGTTATAATGATGTTAAAGAACTTTTTGATTTTTCCATGTTCAAGTTCAACATACATGCTATCCTTCAAGTGGTTGAACACTTAGGTGCGTAGGGTCCCATATCAAAAATTGAGAAAAAAAATTTCTTCCAATTTTGAATACATATCACATGTATAAAAATATTGGGATAATGTTTCCTTCTCATATTCATCTACACACATAAATCAACAATTATAAATTGGCGCTTGCAATAATTAGAATACATCAAGGTGTGAATGAGATGTTCAAAACTTGACATTCTTGGGGATTCATTAAGGAAACAACTTGGTTTTTGTTTATCATAACATGGAATGCTCATGAAGTGATTCTCCATGTCATAAGGTCTTTTTTAGTTTGGCAAGAAATGATAATTCAAGCAATGGGCACACCATTTTTTCATTTGTTGAACACAATCAAAGTGAACAAGTGAAACCTCACTATTAATCCCAAAAATCATGTCCTTGGAAATTGCTTCATTATGACCCCATTTGAACATGCATTCGATTTGCCATGAAGTTGGTTTCCAAATGTGAAAGGGATAGCCACATTTGGATCCCTATCTTATTGGAAAAAAACAATATTTTGATTCTCCAATGCCCATAGTTGGACACTCAATGCATCATTTTTTGCATGACATTTTTGCTTTACTTTCATAATGTTTGACATTTTGCAATTCAAGAATATCATTTTTTGTCATGGTTTCACCATGTTTCATTTGTTCCAATTAAAATTGCTTGTGTTCTTCATATATTTGTGAAGAAGTGTGACCCATTTCCAATCATGAAATAACCTATATTCATACAAGAAATCACAACTTTTCAAAAAGTTTAACTTAACTAAAGTGTCCACGTTAACTAAAAGGATGTTAGGTTTGATTAATGTCATGGGGCATGAAAGATAGATGGTTATTTTGGTTGGTTTTTTAAATATTAAAGTGACCATTTTGACCAAGCATTAAGTTGTACATCTAGTTAAGATGGAATTTTTAAAAAAATGGTCCATCAAAATGCCCATGGTTTCGTCAAATCAACCATATTGAATGACCATGCTTAGCCAAATTAACCATATTAATTTGGTTAGCTAGCCTACTTATTATGCTTACTAGGCTATCTTATTACCTATGTCCTACCTACCTATTTACCTAAATATGTCCTATCTACCATCTCTTTACCTACCTAGCATTTACCTATCTACCTACCTAATTACCTATTTATCTACTTACCTACTTATCTATCTACTTACTTACCTACCTAATAACCTATTTATTTACCTACCTACTTATTTATCTATTTACATGTGGTATACAGAAAAAAAATGTTAACTTTAACATCATTTAATTGTTCTTAAGCTAAAAACCCAATTTTACAAGGTTTATTGGGCTCAAATACACTAGAAATGTGGACTTCCAATGAATTTTCAACTATTTGTCTTTGGTTCACTATATTATGCATTTACCTATGATGTACTTGTGAAATTTGCTTGATTTTTAACTATACCTATCGCACATGTGTATTCTAAACCTACAAGACTTGAAACGTTATTAGATTATGTGTTATATTTGTCATGAGACCATATCCTATACTTGTCACAAAAATGTGTTTTGTTCAATTTTATGTTATATGTAAATATTTGTTACTATATGTAGAGAATATGTTAGTAGACATAATTTTGCCTTTGTGTCACACAAGTACATTACAATTTAAATGTGAGCATTATATTTTATGTGCGGTCTTTACATTTTTTGTAAAGCTTTTTCTATTGAATATTTCTAAATGAAGACATCTTTATTAGCCCATTATTATTTTTGGGTTCATCACCTCCAATGCCATGGATCTTGTTTCTTAGACACAAATTAAATGTAATTTTGTTACAATTTCCTCAACACCTAAAGCAAGAAGAAAAACAACTTAAAATGAATATGATTCAATTTGTTTTTAAATTTTCCCTACTCCCAATGCCACGAATCTCTTTGTTTTGGCAACAGATAAATGACATCTTAATATAATTTTCTTATTACCTAAAAAAAAAGAAAATTAACATGAAAAGAAATGTCTAAAGGCTACAATCTTTATGTTAGGTGAAGAAAACCCAATTATTTAACAAATTTGTTTATGGGATTAGTGTCGTACCTTTGTAAAGCTTGTTTGCAATAAGTCTTATAAGAGCAAAGGCCCTCCAAAGGTTATATAACACTAACAATAACAATTTTTTTTACTAAAAATGTCATAATTTGAGGTTTTAACATTTATGATTTAGTTTTTAAGGTTTGCAACTTCGAATTTATACCACATCCAACTCTACTTCCCAAATTTTTTGCATTAATGTGGGATGAGCCACCTTCTAAATTGATGTAAGTTGTATTATCTCACCTTTTAAAATAAGTATAATAGTCGTTAATTGCCTCTCTAAGTAGGAAGTGAAATAAATGTGGTCCCATTCTTATATCCAATCACAATTCCTTAAATAAAATAAAATGATAATTAAAATAAATGTGACCTCACTCTTATATTCAATCATGATTCATTAAAAATAAATAAATAAATAAATAAATAATGGAGTTGTTATGAATCCCTATGAATTAGGGAAGGAAGCCTAGGAGGCTAATATGGGATAATAAAAACAAAAAGTATAAAAGAACTATGGATAGCCAAAACAAATTACAACAATGAACCTCAAAAGGCTATCTTGAAAATAGAGAGCATAGACTAGGAGGTTATTATGAGAGAGGCTATAGAGAAGGACAATGGATGACATTTTGAAAATCATCCATTATCTTTTTATTTTTTATTAAAAAACTATACCTATACAAGTAGGTGTTGGCTCACCCTAGGCACTAGTTGGAAGCATGTAGCATGTATCAAGCAACTTGACATTTTGTTTTTTCAATCTAAAGAAATGGATAATTTTCTCATATTACATTTACATAGCCTACATGGATGTAAATTTACCAACACAAACATATTTTTCATCCAATTTGAAGGTAGGTATGTAGGTAGGTTAGGTGCTTTTAAAGTTCATCAAGCAATTTGGCAAATTGAACTTCTAGTCTAATCCCCAAATGTGTGATGTGCAAAATAAAATAAAAGTTAAAAAAATAATTAAAAAAAAAGTAAATCCAGAGAGATCAAGAGAACAAGACATTCCAAACTTGTCTCATGTAATTCCATTGCAACAACAGGTAGATCCAAAACCCTAAAACTTAAACCCTAAATCCTCATCCAAAACCCTAATCCTTAAACCCTAAACCCTAAATCCTCACCCAAAGCCCTAATCCTTAAACCCTAAACCCTAAATCCTCACCCAAAGCCCTAATCCTTAAACCCTAAACCCTAAATCCTCACCCAAAGCCCTAATCCTTAAACCCTAAACCCTAAATCGTCACTGTGTTGTTGTGAGGAAGCATGCATTTCACAGTATTGCATGTGTGTTTGTGTGTGTGTCTGGAGTTCTTCCTTGTTTCTTGCGAATTGCTCTTTGTGTCGTTTGAATAGTGGGAGTGAAGAAGAACAAGAACAAGAGGAGGGGGAAAATAATGATGGAGGTCCGGGAGTGGGTACGAGGCCATGAATCCGTTGCCTCCATGCTGCATAGAGTGTTGCCTAACTCCAGGTGTACCACTCCCTTGGTAGCACCTTTGCAGCAAGTTGCACTGCAGGCTAGAGATGTGGTGGAAGTAGCTGGTCCCTCTGGTTCTGCTAAATCCGAGCTCCTCTTACAGGTAAAGTACAATTCAAATCTTTTTCAGAGTTTTGTTTGTGTGTTCTGGTTTTTTTGGTCCTCAACCATTCCCCATTTGACGATTGTAGAAAATTGTGAGCTCTTCGTTGTTCATCTTTGCATTGGGGACTTGTGATGTCTGGATCCAAAGGACCCATCTCTTGGATGTGGGGCTTGATGGGTGGGGTGAGGTTAGTGAAGGCTGCAGTGACATGCCTGTTGCCAGAGCGACTGTATGGAGGATGGGAAGGAGGTGTGCTGTGGTATGACTTGGATGGTCATTTTGACATACTACGGCTTGTGTGCTTGCTGCAAGCCCGCATTCACCAGGGTAAAGCTCTTTCCTGTGGCATGGATGGGGCAAGGATACGATTTTAATTTTTTTTGTGCATTTTATGTTGGGAGCTGACATTTGTCCACGTGTTTTAGGGTTTAGGGTTTTTTGACAAGTAGTGTTAGGGTGTTTGGAGGCAAATCCATGTTCTTGATTCTGCAAGAGATGGCATGGCAGGGGTGCAGCAGCAAAAAAAGAGGCAGGCAGAAGTTTTGATGGATGCAGTGGGTGGACTCATCGAGGATGGAGACAACATTATGAATGCTTGTTTGGAGCGGTTTCTCCTCACCCGCTGCTACAACAGTTTTGATTTTATAGCTGCATTGCAGGTATAATCCACTCTACCCTATACATGCATCCAATTTTGACACTGAACTTTTGGGGCACCTCTTTGCTGATGTTTTGTCAGATAAGAAATCTCTATATTTCCATATCTGTAAGAAACTCTGATCCAGTTTTTTGCTGTTCTATGCAATTGTTTCACAACCTGCAGTAAATAAGATTTTCCAGTCCATTAGCCAGGTTAGTGCTTGCTTGGTGTGGATGGATGGCAGACGACCCGAAGCCAGGTGAAGGAAGCACAAAGGCAAGGTAGATCTATGCGCCTTCTGATTATTGATAGGTTTAACTCACTCCTTGTTGCTGTTCCTGCCCCTTTTTCACATTTGCAAAACAAAAAATCTATGTTGTTTTTCCTTGTTTTAGAGCTTTTAGGGTTTATTTCTGGTTGTGCTAAAAAGCTCAGAAAACATAGTCAAAGTAGCATGCAAGAAAATGCACGACAAGGTGAAAGAGGTGTAAGAGGGCTGGAACATGACATTATTTCTATGTAACTAGCCATATGTATTATTATTGAGAGAGCTGGTTGTCTGAATCTGTTTTTGTGGGACCATGAGGGTTTTGGGTTCAGAATGTTGAGAAATCGTATAGTCAGGGACATGATTTGGGTGCAGCATTGGAGCATTTTACTGGCTGGATCGTGCAGCATCATTAGTAGCTGGAGCAAGCACTGAGAGTTCCAGGTTCTTAAGCAATCCCCATTTGGCATCTCTAATGCTAGAACTAAGTAGCTCTGTTACCAACTGTGTTCACCTCTTTTTGTAGGGTAACACCTTTTTGAGTTATTTTTTAACACAGTTGTGGGTCACTGCCAACAGATTGTGGGAATTTTGGTTAACTCTTGGTATATTCTCATGCATGGTATGAGATATATCCATTTATGCAAAATGGTTGAAGTTAAGGTGTATAACAAGGATATGACTGTGGTTGGCAATTGTATATGGATGGATGGTGGGGGCAGAACCAAACTGAGTATACAAGCTGTAACACGAGCCGTGGTCAGAGAGTTGCATCACTTGTCAAACATGCACGGACTTCTTGTTTTAGCCTCCAAGTGTTCCATATTTTCTCCCCAGTCATCTGATGGTGCTGACTGGTAAGCATGCAAAAAATCTCTCACAGATTGACTCTGTTGTGCTGGACTGCCTCACATTAACTTGCTGCAGTTTTGCTTAATCTAGCTGTGCATAATTGGTCAGTATCAGAAATGCTGGTGTTAGAATTTTCTTTTATGCTTATGTATTGTGATATGGGATTTGATGTACATTGAACAGCATTTGCTCTTTCTCCCTAAGCTTGTGTGATGGAGAGCAGGCAAGGTGGGAGATGGATGCACAAGGAAGCTCCTGAAGGTATTCCTGCAGCAAGGAAGGATACAAGGAGAGCAGGTCTACAGCATCGAGAGTACATGCCAGCAGAGTGGCAGGTAATCTGCCACTGCTGTTTCCAAAGTCCAATTTGAACTGTGGGTATTACAGTAGTGTATGTCATTTCTTTCTCAAAGTTAGTTTTGATGCATTCAGCTTTTTCAACATGCACTATGCTTTTGCATTGAGACAACCTTTTGGAATTATGCAAAGTTGGGATGATCAATGTGCAGGTTCATGTATTTTCTTTACAGTTTGCACAGGTCTTACAACTTGGGTGTGCAACTAGCTTATGTGTGTTTCAGCATTAGCCTAATGCTGGTGGCATGTGCTGGTTTGAGGCAGGAGTTTGTTACTCATCGCCTGCTTCTACAAGGGCCCATGTCAGGTTTGTGACCAGAGATGGCTCACTGCTTTCATATTGGGTGTTTCTCAAGGCAGCAGAACTGTATAAGGCAGAAACTTCTTTGGTTAGAAATTCTTTGTTTCTGCAAACAATTACTAGCTTGCAGAACTCATTTAGAAGCTTCTCTAAATAGATCCCACAGAAAATTTAATGCATTTCTGTATTCCCAAACCTGTATGAGAAAGACTTTCAGGTTTTAACCATGCAGAAATCTTAAAAGCTTTTTTGATGTTTGTGATGAACAGGAGAAGCAGAGGTTGTCTTTATTGCAGAGTGGCAGATGCCTGCACTATCAGGAGTTGACAGATTCACAATAGAGAATGTGAGCTCCTCTACATAATATTTTTCAAAGCATTGTTTGAGAGGCTAGAAACAGCAGTTCTTGGTGGGGTGGTGAATGATTGCTCTTACTAACAGGCTTTGCATGGTGTGGGTGTATGTGTAAAACAGACTGGCTTGAAACTGGTGATCTGATGTTCAGCTGTATACCCTTAGGAACTGGAATTTTGAAGTTTTGTAGAGTCAGATGAGAAAGAAATCCTCCAGTCAATTAGATAAGCAGGGTGGCAGTTGGTTAATCAAAATCTGGGATGCATTTGTTCAGGACTGTGTCGTCACTTATAAGCAGGTGGTGACCCATCACAGGAAAGTGTACATTTTTGTGTCCCTCTTTCCTACAGTGTACCATAACTGGTGTCACTAGAATTAACTTCAACTGCTCCCACTTGTCCAAGCATTGTCATATTTTTCTTTTGCTTGTACTAACCTCTTGTGATGCACAATTGGTTCCAACTTAACAACTCATTGTTCAAGTTTGTCTGGTTAAGAAAACATGCTAGAGCCTCCAGATACGGTTCCCTTTACTTTCCCGTTGTCAGGAGTAGGTGCAAAGGTATTTTGAAAAGGAAAGTGTTGATTTGATTCATATTGAGTCCTTGAACTAGTTTTCTTCTTCATCATACGAATTGTCCCCAAAATTACAACAATACAACAAATTGAAGTATGTGTTTTCAATAAATGACACTTGTTTTGTCACATCTTGTTGTAGTTTTGAACACATGAAGAAGGTGATGTTGGCCTATGCTTGCATGGCAACAAAAGAGTAAGATTAGGAACAAAAGGAAAGCTTGAAAGCTTACAGGAGAAAACTATGGCAGCCCCAAAAGAAAACACCCTGAACCATAGAAGACCCAAACCTTGGGTTGGTCTTGAATTAGGTCACTCCAACAAATCCTTACGAGTAAGCAGTCTTGGTTTGAAACTTGCTTCTAGGTGAGTTCTTGGGTATGGTTCTGAAGGTGGTTTTTGAGTCCAGTCTAGTGTTGTGAGACTATGTGGTTTGCAATGTTAAAATCGAGGGTGAAAGTTAAAGTTATTTGGCTAGGGCCCAAGCTCACACCTTTCTTTTTTTGGTAATTGGCACAAGAATTGGAGCTTTTTGGAACTAGTTTTTTTGTTAGATTTAGACTTGAAATCGGAATCGTGACAAGACATTCTTGAACAGAGAGGCAAGTTCTTTAAGTAGGCAACTTGATTCTTTTTTGAAAAGTTGACAAATAAGCTCAACTTCAAAGTTAAGCATTAGTTTTTATTAGTTGTTGAACTGCGTACCTATATAAACCCCAATTTTCATTTGCTATAAAACTTTGTGCCTATACAATACTCGCATAGAGGAGTGTGTAATGTGTACATGGAATTGGGCTTGCAGGTTTTTGAATTTGAAATAATGTGTTAGTGTGGCCAAAAAGAAAGGGGAAAGTTGTAATCATAAAGCTTATTTCTCAATTTCAGTTTCCATGATCCATACAGAATGTCACACACAATGTTCCTAAAACCAAGATACACAACACCTACTTCTAAACTTAAAAGGCCTAGGTGAATTAGAACTCTCTAGAATCACTCTCTTTGAGCATCAACTGACTATCTCATGGCATTGCTTCATACCCTCTCTGACTTAATCCCAAAAAATTTCACATGTAAAAATCCCAGCACCACCCCACACTTTTGAAAAACCCCAGAACAACTTCTGTACCAAAACCCCAGATGTACAAACTGGCTGCAGATCCCAAACTGGAAGCACCAAGGGCACTCACTTCCACTCAACCCAAATCCCCAATTTCATCTCACTTAATGCAATGCCAAGAAGCAAGTTGGCTCATGAATCCTCTAATATTTTGCATCATCTTCACCACCAGCCTATGACAATCCTATTATGTAGAATTCTACATCTCCAACGTAGCGGGCTTGTGGAGACCAATACTATGCACATCGAGCATTCATCTCTTCAATGCATTACCACTTACACACATTCTATTTAGTACTTAAAAACACATTGTAGTCATAAAATACTTGGCTCTTCCTTCATCTTGTGAAACAAAACTCAGCCTCTTGATGAAGAAATGCCATCCATTAAATAGCCACAGCACATAATCCATCAGCAATCCAGTCCACCAATCGGAACAACATTCTCACAAGGGCTAACAAAGAACAAAAACCAAACACACAGCTTGCAAGTTCAACCTCCAAACACGGCACCCACATTTGTCTTCTTCCATGAATGTATAACCTGCAAAACATAAACCAGAAAAAAACAAACATACACGATTTCGAGCAATGCATGATCACTTGCTCATGAAGGTGCATAGTACACCATCAACTTGGTTCCGAAAGTTGCCAACCTTTTTTATTTTAAGGTTACTTTTAGGTCACATTAGAACTTCAACCACAAGGTTTAAAAACAGGAAGAACTAGCCTCAAACATACAGCCAAAGAAACTCATCTTTTTTTTTAATAATCAAAATCGAGTATTTGGATTGTAGTGTTAGAACACACATTAACTCACAACATTAGATCAGACTCCAAAACCATTTTAGAACCTTACCAAAGAATCTAGTGTTGAGATTCTAGTGTATTACACTCACCTTCCATTGGGTGAAATTTTCTTTGTGCTAATGATAATACTTTGTTAACATATGCCACCATCTTGTCATGTATCTCTTCTCTCTTTGGGAAAAAGGCCTCAACTCCTTTTGGTGATTAATTGACATCCAATTGTTTGCTAAAATCTAGCTTTCAAGTTATAAAATTAAGGACTACAATATCAATGCTTCAAATCCACATTCCATTTCGATAGTTCAAATAGAGGTACAACAATTTTTGCATATTGAATATTCACACGATTTGATAGAGTCTAATTAGACCTTAGATTGATGTGACATTGAATATGATTTTAAGTATTGGGAATTCTACTATATCTTTGACCTTGGATGTGTCATGTTGTGTATTGACCTCACACACCACATGGCTAAGAACAATGATGTTTTTAGTAGCAAAACAATATTTTGTTTGATTCTGATTAGAATTGATTCCCCTAAGCCTTTGGAATACATTTCATGTATGTTGTAGGTGTTTTGCCCATGTTTGGCCGTGAGTGTTTGATCCATGAAAAAACATCTAAATTTTTTGTCCTCCCATCCTTAAAAAACTATCATGATTCATGAGAATATATTAGTGGCGTTTTTCATGTGTTAAATGGCATGAATGTCTAATCAAACAAATTGAGCAAATAGTTAAAAGAGGAGGCTTCTTGATGTCTACTTGGTGCCATTTTTATCTATCAAAATGTTTAATGAAGGTCTAATGTGCTAAGCCATTTAGACCTACCCAACTCAACAAGTCACATAAGAAAAAAATATTGTCTAATTTAAAGGTTTAGGGAACAATACTATCCACAAACCCTTGGCTTTCATCCTTTTTGGAAGGCAATGTGATTTTACATGCATACTCAAAATTACTTGATTTCATTTTTCAGAGTGACATAAGAACCTCAATTTGTTGTTTGACCATAACTTCTTCCTAGAATGACATTCTATTGGGTGTAGTCCTACATGGCAAAAACCTTTAGGTATTGATGGAATTCTCCCTAATTGTATAACTTCTTAATTTTCCTTTATGCCAAGCATAGACTTTAAGAAATTTTTTTCTAATATCTATTAGCGTGGGGATTTTTTTCATTGTCAAGGCTTGGATAAATTTTGATTTTATTTCACATGTCATTCCAATGATTCACAAATATGTTGGCTTCAAAAAATCTACATGCATCCCTCTTTCACCACCTATAAGATTATTATTTCCCTCTTCATCATCCAAATGAAAAAACATAGGTCCATTTCATTTTCCTTAACATGTTTTTATTTATTTAAATCCATATATCTAGCATTAGATTCTTGCTTTAGCCAATCTTCAAAATCATGTGTCCTCAATAAGTCACCTCCCATCACCTTGTTAGTTTTCTTATTGAATTTGACTTGCAAATTTTGCTTTTCACCCTCCTACTTTTTCCTAATCTCTTCCTTGCAACCTTTTTACTACATGCATGATTGTGATTCTCACAAAGCTAATCAAACCATTTCTCATTCATAAACAACATTGGTGGGACCAACTTTTACTTCAACAACAAACATGCATTGAAGTCTTGAACAACTCATTAAAATATCCTCCCTCTATCCTATTTGAGTTAGACAAAACTTTATAACCATATATAGCAACAAGATTCATAAAATCAACACTTTAACCAAACAAACCACAAACCATACAATTTGTGTCAAAATGCATAGTTGAGTATACCTTAAGCATAATGTTTTTTCACATCTAGTCCCTCACAATGCTAATAAGAGAAAAATTAATGAGGACCCAAAGTAACTTTTGTGTTGTGGATCGAAAAAAAATTCACTAACCCTTTTCCTCCTCAATCATTTTCTCCTATTCATTTACATAGTTGTCCCCCAAAAATTGAATGGTTCCCATCCCAATCCTTTTTTTACCAACCTTCTTCATTCATCCCACCTTCAAGAAGCTACCACATTTTTTTTACTGCATGTTTAATGAAAATTTCAACACCTCAATTGCATGGTTTTTGTTAATGTCACCAACGAAATTAAACCATAGATGGCCTATTTTCCATTTTTTTGAAAACACGTAATATGGATCCTCTTCCCTTCAAACAACAAAAAGATATTAAGGAAAATACATGCACCTTACACCCACTAGACCCTTCAGCCTTTACGACTTAAGTTGGCCACATTTCCATGTCACACACATATTTATGTCATATGGCATCCCATGGTTGCATTGCACATCACTTTCCTAAATTTGCATTGACCCAAAATGAATATTCATTATGTCCACAATTGCATTTGCAAAAATGTTCTCCTTACATACAATTTGAAACATGTTCACCATTGTAAATGGTAATACTTACACTTTTGTTTGAGAGTCAAGTCTATTTTCACATCCACTACAACCCCTATCTTAATCAATAAATCCAAACCCAACAAGATATCATAATTCTTAATGTCCACCACAATGAAAGTCATGTTGCATTGCACATCACTACCCTTAACTAGTAGGTCACCAATACACCCATTGTGCAAGAATGACTTGACTTACTTGTTTCTTCACAATTATTTCCCCCAAACTCTTTTCTTCATGTTCTTTCCATATGGTGTTTCACCAATCTCCCCAAACACCCAATCCGCTTTGATTGCAACTACCAACAATTCTTCCATCTTGGCATAACTCCTAACCACACACAACTTCCAAATATCAAGCCTGAGCTTGCTCATGAAACATCTTTTATGTTCAACATCAATAAACCTCCCCTTATGGAAGAACTTGTCCCAATTTATCATAATATTGGTGTACTCATGCTATTTGAATTCTTAGTTAATTGCATGCAACTTGGCTTTCAAATCTTCCTCATCAACAATTTCATATTTCAAAACTTTCAAGTTTCTCATTTCAATCCAATTCATTGGCATTGTTGATTTAATCACATACACCAATTGTATGCTTTGCTTTGTAAATTCAATTTGGCATGAAGAGCTTTTCGACATTCTATTCCTAGACATTAGTTACCATCTCTAACCTACTTTCTACCCAATCATGAACATCCACATACTCTCAACCATAAACAATTTGTCGATCCCTTGTGGAGTAGTCATCTTGCTACAAAATTTCTATCTCCACCTTAGTTTAAATATTTTTCCCAATTTATCTCATATGTACTAAAGTACGCAATATCTTCATTAATAAAATTTGACACCCATCTTCTTGCCAAATGCAAGCTCAACTCCTAAAAAGCAAACATGACTAACATAAAATTATTTTCACATTAGGGATCATGTCCTCAACTCTAAACAAATTCTTCAACCCAAGTAGAAAGAATTTATGAGGACATTTGTTTTTTTAATGAATTACACACAACCAATTGTCTCCTATGCACGGAATAACAACTTTTTATCTCATGTTCTTTACATGACACATTAGAAATAATTGGAAAACAAAGTAGTGTTTAGCCTTGAACCAATGCTTCGATTGGGACCCAAAACTCTAGTACATGCTAGGTATCAATGGAAAAACATGAAAAAAAATTTGGATGTTTCAAAAAAAAATGTGTATTTTATTTTTTGAAATGCACCTCAAATAACAAAGGGAAAAAATACACATGATAACATGCTCTCCAAATATACTAAAAAAAAACATGGAAAATGTCTTTCCAGCTTATGATAAGGTTCCTCTCATGCTTAAGGGTGGCGTAAGGACCCCCTAGGTATGAAAAAATGAAGCAGGCAGGCAATACGCAAAGACCCGCCATTTTTTTTCCTTTGTATTTTCAGGTCGCTTCCCAGCCTGAATCTTAACCAAATTGATTTTTCCCGACTTAGGGTAGGGTTTTAGGGTTTAGGGTTTAGGGTTTCTCCTAAACCCTAAACCCTAAATCCTATCTCTAACTTATGTTATTGTTACTGGGCCTTTTGAAGTTCCAATTTTCTGTTTCATGGTTTCAAAAACAAGAAAAAAATGCCCAATCTTCTCTGTAGGAGAAGGTCCTGCTATGTGGGCCTTCCGGATTTGAGACCTCCAGTGGTAGGCCCGCATAGTGGGACCTTCTCCTGTGCAAAACTACTACTGCCTGCAATGCTAAGGACCCATAGCTGATTTAAGGTCCTCAGGGACTACAAACAAACAAAATGAATACATTTTGTGGTAGTCTAGCCTACTTTGAATTGACTTGATGGAAAATTTCTTGTAACTGGTGCAGATTTGAAGTTTGAACTCGGCACAAAACGGCAAAGCCATAGATGGGCTGCTTCTTGTGGATCAAGTAAGAAACGGCTACAAACAGAGAAATTGGCAGCCAGGAAGGAAAGAAGGAATGAGGGAGGAGAAGTTTGGTGTAGCAAGCCAATTTGGTTAAGTTGTTTGTATTTTGTGTATCGTCTACTAAGTTATATCCAACAAGCAAGTAAGCAAGCAAAGCTGGATTGGGTCCATTTCCAAGTGTGCTGTAACTCATTTACAAGCTCAGTTTGCAACTTTGGGAGCAGACCCATTTGCAGTTTGTTTCATACAAATCAACACCAGCAAAGCTCATCAGTTGAGAGGTCTGGGCCTTTCGGAGTTGCTCTCAGTTGAACTTAGCCTCTGATATGGAAAGGCCAATGGGTTCCCTGTTGTTAATCCCCTTGAAGTTTGTTGGCCTGATAGTAACTCTAATGACCTGCATTTCAGGTGAAGCTCATCATTCATTCATTCATTCTCCCTCCCTCCCCTTTTTCTCCTCTCCTTTTTCTTTCATTCAAAGGCTCCTTCTGCTGGAGCAGTTGGAAGCAAAATGTGAGGACAATTTGTGTACATAATGCAGCTGGATTGACCAGCTCTGTCTATTCTCATCAGCATTTGTTACATCATCTTCTCAGGAAAAAATAACCTCAGATGGTTCCTCAGCAGCTGCTGCTGCTATGTTGCTAGATGCTTGAAATAGTTGAGGTGGAAACTAAGGAGGTGATGTCCTTGTTTTGTTGTGGGTTTGGATGGATGGGTGGGTGTGAGTTTCTGCAGAGATTGCAGCTGCAACAACTTTCACATTTATGAATGGGTGTCGGAATGAATTATGGGTGGGCATACAGGCTAACGCAGGGATTCCACTCTTAGCGGAGGGGGGTTTTGCATTGGCTCCAGGAAACAAGAGTTCAGTGGTGGCGGAAGCAGGGTGGGGAGGTCGATTCTGGGGTCGCACTGGCTGCGTTTTCGATGCCCATGGAATAGGGAGCTGCCAGACTGGGGACTGTGGGGGGGTTCTCAAGTGCGCAGGTGCAGGAGGTGCTCCTCCAGCCTCCTTGGCCGAGTTTACTCTCAATGCCGCAAATGGGGACGACTTCTATGATGTCAGCTTAGTAGATGGATACAACATGGCCATCAGAATCACACCCAGTGGTGGAAAAGGCGCTTGTGGAGTTCCAGGATGCACCAGCAACCTCAATACCCACTGCCCAGCAGCCCTTCAGGTTCATGCCCGTGTTCTCTTGTCATCCTCTCTTTTCATGCTCTTATTTCTCTCTCTCTCCCTCCCTCTCTCTCTGTGTGTGCATTTCTGTTTCTTAAAGAGTAGCTCCAAGTATCCTTGTATGAGACGGTTTAGGGTTTAAGGCAGAGCACTCTGATGATAGTTATAGCAGGTCGGAAACTATCACTTTGGAATCTATTCTAGTTGAACAGATCTGAGTAGAGTGAGAGAAGAGCTTATTACACAAAAGGATCATGAGCTTTTTTGGATCTAGTCTGAATTTTGCTACAGTATTTTCCTTGGGGATGATCTTATCCTCATGGGTCTGCTTCTTGCTGTTGTTTATGGCATGATGATCAGGTGATGAGTGCCACAGGCAGTGTGGTAGCATGCAAGAGTGCTTGTGCAGCTTTTGGCACTCCACAATATTGTTGTACAGATGCATATGGCTCACCAACCACTTGTCTTCCAACTCCATACTCAAAAGTGTTCAAATCGGCATGCCCAACTGCATACAGCTATGCATATGATGATGCCAGCAGCACCTTCACGTGTACAGGAGCCAACTATCAGATAAGCTTCTGCACTGGTGGTATCTAAATTCCAATGGGTATTCTGCATCCTTTGTTTTTCTTTGCAAAGACTACTGTGTTTGGAGTGGCTTGTAGAAGAGCACACTTGATTTTTATCTTTGCCCATTCAAATCACGTGGCAGAGCAGACGACATCCCAGATAAACAATTTTCATTTTTGACAAAATCTCCTAAACCTTAAACGCTGCAAAATTGTGTCACCAGTTTTTACAAAAGATTGGGACTCTAGAATGTAAGTGGAAATTAGGTAGCAGCAATTGATGAACAATTTTTTTCACCCATTAACAATTTGGAGTGAAGTGCTAGAGGAAAATTAACTTCAATGCAGGTCATAATATTTCAATGTATCACCATGTGTCTTACTTACAGTGTTTTTGGTGAAGTTCCCCAGAATTTTTTGCATCAGTTTCATATATATGAGTACATTCTAATCTGAGTTTCATAAGAATATGTTCCAATCTGACTCCAATGTTCTCATATGAGTTAGTTTCGTAAATTGTTGCTTTTTGTGAGTCCAGATCTAGGACTATGCTGTAGATCATGGCAGAGATTGAAGACCCATAAATTTCATTAATAAATACACAGTTTGGAACCACATCCATGGATCCAAATGTTCATTATATTGGTGATTGTCATTTCATCATTTTATCAGATCAGCAATGATAGACTAAATTGATTTTGCAGTAGTGTCCAGACCAAGCTTCTTCTGGAGATGAGTGTGACTGCCCCTCCTCTAAAATACATGTGCTCAACTAGGAGGACTAAAGGTGCTGATGGAAAACAGATTGGTTCGGAACAAGCTGTTGAGCACAATTCTCACCATTGTGACTTTTACTCTCTGTGCTATGCATCTGCTCATTGATTTTTGCTCTGAGATGTTTTGTATGCTATGTTTCTTTTGTTTAATTGCCTTATGCATTGGCAATCATTCATTGTAACTTGTATGAAAAGTTATTTGAATTGGTGAAGACATAGTTTTAGTTGCTGATTTGTAATTGGAATTGCAAAATTCCAATCACCCTTTTGATACATATATATTTTATATATAATGAAAGGAACCACAAATCTTACCTCATACATGTGTCATGAGCCAAGTTTTACTGCTGTAAGGAAAACCATACATTCTGTTGTTGTGATTTCTTGTAGTGTGGCAGTATTTATTGTGTAAGGAAGTGAGGTTTATATAAGTTATACATATGGCTCTGGCAAGCATCCAAAGTTTGTGGTCATGGGTACTACAGCCAAGGACATTATAGCATGCAACTATGTGAAAAATGGTCATTGTGCATTGCCACTCACTATGGGAGAAGTTAGAACTATGCCGATGAAATTGATCTGGATTTTGCCAACGTCTGCCAGAGAAAGCGTCTTATTGTGGTCATGATCGCAACTCCACCTCTTGTGTTGAATGTGGAGGTTTAAATGATTGTTTTGGACTCTTAGAAATTGAAGCAATATTTCCTCATTTGGAAACTCTTGTACTTTTTTAACCCTCCATTTTTTGAATTGTTTTGTGTTGATCTGGAGGTGGGAAAATGGTAGGAGAATGCCACAAGCATCAAAAATCTGCAATGGGAAATTTTTTGCCTGGTAAAGAATAAGTCACTGGCTTGAAGAAGTCACAAACTTCAACTTGCAAACGAAGGTGTGGTACAAAAAGGCAAGATTGAACCATTTTCCCTTCTGACTAGCAACTTTCACTGAATTTGTGAACATCATAGTTTGCCACATTTTCATTTTCAATGCCACATGCATGTACAAATGAACAAAATGAGGATGCTTCAAAGAAATGCAATTCAACCCAAGCCTTAATAATCTAGAACAAGCCTAAACTATATAAAAGTATTCCGCTCAATCTATATTTATGTTTCCTTCTTGTGTCTAGGTGTTTATGCAAGATGCAAATAAGCTTTGGAGGGTGGTCTAAATGTTTCTCTAGCATGTGGGTTTCATATGGGTTGTTTTGTGTTTATTCTTAGCCAATCATTTGCTTCATTTCTTTGTTGTTTGTGGCCTACTCTTACCATGTCAGTTGTTACATATGTTGTTATCTATGCGGTTTAATTTGTTGCTTGAAAAAGTCAAGCTTTAACTCAATCCTATTCAGGGCAACCATTGTTCCCAAAATGCAACACAAAAACCCTATCCATTATTCATATCCAATGACTTGTTATTGTAAATACTTAAAGTATGGAATGAAGACGTGTGGTTTGATTGGCTAAAACAATGCCCAACCACAAAAGGGGTATGTTGTAGAAATCATTTGTGACATTTTGTTCTTCACCAACTCGGATTGTTTGAGTTCTTCCATTTTGAGGTCGATTTCAAATCTCCTTTGTTGAGTGCATTTGTCACATTTGAAGCAAATCTTTTGAATTATGTTTGCGAAAATTCATGGTTTGATTGATATATAATGAAAATATCTATTTTTCATCAATATCATCCTTTGTGAACATGTTGACATAGTCCCACTTCACATGTCTATTAGAGGCTTCTACATGTCATGTCCCATCAATTCATATTTAATCCAATGTCAATAAAATATAAGATCAAAGTTGCCTTATGGATGGACACTTTCTTTATGTACATTGGTGGTAGAACTCCCTAGTGCCCATGTTTTGTGCATATGTCTAGCCCACATGTCTCAAATATATGTGTGTGTGTGTGGAACTATTTTTAAAAAATTATGATCTTTATTCATGTTACAATATCATGTTTCAACCTATGTTTCGACATGTCAATTCCATAGATTTTGACACATGTTTTTTTTATTGCATGGGGTCCTCTATGTTTAATGCATTGTTAATAAGAAAGCATGTTTCCAAACATGTTTTGGGATCACAGGTAGACTTGGAAACAATATGTTTTAACAATATTCTGAAAAATGTTCCCATTTATTACAATGATTTGTTTCATGTGTCCATATGTTTAAGTGTTTGTGCAAGATGCAAATAAGTTTGGAAGGGTAATGTTTCTTTCATGTTCGTCTCAAAAAGATGTAATCAGCAAGTGACATAAACTCATCATCATCTTAATGTTGGCATTGTCGACAAATATAATGTACCTTTACAATTGTTTGAAATTCCTAGTACATGACTAACCCTCTAGCCTTACATGCCGTACTTGATCCACTTTTCACTTGTTTTCCTTTTATTTTAATTCACTTAATCACCATTTTCTATGGAGTGATTTAAGCTTAAAGTGTGTCCTCCATTAATCACTACTACTTACAACTTCTTCATTGTTTGATGCACAAGCTATCTTGAGAACACATGCATTAGTTATATAACCTTGAAATGGACACATGCAAACTCTTTCAACCTTTTGCATGCAAGAACAACAAGACTTACAAAGTGGCCATCTTTTAAAACCTAATTACAAATGGTTTTTTGTGCTATAAATTCCACAAATTCCAAGAGTTCTTTTGCACATATGTGGCATACTTTCGTTTTGACCCACAAAAACATTATACATCAACTACCTTCTTTAGACAACTTACATTGTGAATTTCAATGGGGATTTTTTTTCATTTGCTAGTAGCCTATCAATTGTCTATTGATTCAATACATTTACATTTAGAATTTTCCCTCTGGCTTGATAAATAATCTTGAAGTTAAAAATTTTGAAATCCACCATACACACTTCTCATGAGTGTTGGATATCATGAGTAAGAACCCCAAATGGCTTGTGGTTGATGCATAAGATGGACTTTCTAAAATGAAATTTGCCCCCAAATAAATGCATAACATTCCATGGGTTGAAACTTCTCATGAGGAATGGATAGAAATTTACTTGCATTTCAATTTCTTGCCCTTCCAACCAAAAAAAAAAGGAAAAATATTGATCCTGTGATTAATTACCAATCTACACCACCAAGGATAAAAAGGCTTATTAAAGATTAGCCTTGTCATAATAGGTGTTGATGACAACCTTTCGTTAGCCTTGTCATAATAGGTGTTGATGACAACCTTTCGTTAGCCTTGTCATAATAGGTGTTGATGACAACCTTTCGTTTGACTTCACTCAAGCACTTCGACGCAAACACTTTAAAACGAAATTGGTCATCTTTGCCAATTAGTTAAAATAGTCATCTTGCAATTTTAGCAAACCTTTGCAAAATTTCATGTAGTAACATGTAAGAATCAAATAGAAAACCCCTTTCATATCCTTGGGTCATGTAGATCCTTGTATTGTTGACAATGTTATACTAATATATTGAGCCATACCTTCTACAAAATACATGTCAAAATACCATATTATAGATATAAAAAAGTTTGGACAAGTTTAAATTCATGTTTTTTTCATTTGCCTTGGCACCGATATGTTTTTTAAGGTTTTTTTTAGTGCAGCCTAAGTGACAATCATCCCTAGGAAGATTTAGTCAAGTCTTGCTATAAACCAAACATGAAGCACAAAATGTTAATCTTCTTCCCATAAACGTTTATGGCTACTTAGTGGAACCAAATAAAGTGGCCGAGTGATTGTTCTTGAATTGAAACCCCCCAAAACAACTTCATATGTCAATTTTCGTTCTGAACTTCATCTTTTGGCAAGAGTTTTTTCATTAAAAGAAAAGGCTTCTTAGCACGACTTCTAGATTTAGATTATTTTAAATCTAAATATTTTAAATAACAAAAAAAATTTGTCAAAGTTCGTAAGAACTTTGAATTCACATTGACTTGAAGGACCATTAAACGATTGTAATATCAATTTCACATGTGAACAATATACAACATATGTACAAACCATGTACCTCAACTTGGTCAATAGCACAAGTCTTCCTTCACTTATTGTTCTGTTGTTCTTCACATATTGCAGTGAATTTTCACAAATTTATTTACAATTCCACATGTGAACAATGTAGACTTATACAAACCATGTACCTCCACTTGATCAATTGCACTAGTGTTAGGCCCACTTTACACTGGGAGTCAGAGCTGGAAAAGCTTGGGGCCAACTCTGAACATTTTTGGCTTGTTGTTTGGCCCCAAGTTACTAATAAATGTTAGAACATTGATGTCAGAATATTAACAACGAGTGTGTCACTCGGTGGCCTTGCCCTTTACATTAAAAAGTATCTTAATGCAAAAGAAAAATTATGGAAATTCAAATATTTCACCATGCAAAAAATATAATCTTCAAAAAAAATCATCTATAAAAGAGACATAAATCCCTTAAGATATTATAACTCTATAATTAACCTCAAGTTTCAACACAACCCAAAATATCATCTTTCTAAAATCCTCTTATGAAAATAGACCTATTATTACGTAGGGGCCAAAATCCCTTAAGCTACTATACTCTACAACGAATCTAAACACAATATTGGGGCAAGGCCAATAAATGCTGGAACATTGGGCCCAAGGGTTGCAAATTGGCTTCCCGAATTCGATGGTATCCTTTTTTTTTTTTAGCCTTGGGGCCAATACAAGGCCATAAAGTTCAGCATTTACCTATTAGTAGCTTGGGGCAGATTGAAAATATTTTTTCTATTTCAGCCCTTGACTCCTAGTGTAAAGCCCTTGGGGCCAATTTCAACTTTTGCACCAATAGGAATGCTTGATTTGGGTTGAATATCGGCCCTGACTCCTAATGTAAGGTGGGCTTTCCTTCACTAATCCTTTTCTAGTTCTTCACATTTTCTATTGCAAATTTGTTGTAGTGTTAATTTCCATGAACTTTATTACAATATCAACGAAATGTTTAGTGAATTTTTCCCATACTTCCTTGTAGTGACATATTGTTGTGCCAAAGGAAATCGGGAAAAAAGGTTTAATAAAAAGAGATTTGTTTCTATAATATAACATGCATAACCATTCTTCCCTTGGACCTTTGTTGATCAATGGTTAAGAAATCCAGAAATGGATTTCCAAAAACATATTATTTCGTGTTGTAGATTTTGTCCCAAGCATTTTTCTAGTGTACCTGGAGAGCACCTTAATTGGCATAGAAAGCCGATGGGCTTTATGAAAAGCATAGGGCCTATGGAGGTGGGTGTTATGTGGCTTTTAAAAAAAAAGTCTCGTGTTACGCGGTAGGTACATGATAGGTACTTGTTGAGTATCATGAGAAAAAATAGACTAAGACTTTTGTGCCATGTAAAGTCCTTGGGGCTACGCTTTACCAGATTTGGGCCCATACTTGGCTCCGTGTCACAAGGCCCTTTATTCCAGTAAAGCCCGGTCCCTTAGGCTTAACCCTACACATAAGGTAGTTCCACATAATGAGCATATTGTAGTGCAATTGTTCTAGTTTAGGGTTAGGGTTTTCAAAACTATATATAGGTTACAAGCAAACAACAATTCCTTGTTCAGGTCTATCAAAATCTACCTTATGAAGAAAGGTCGTTTGTTTTGTTTTGTTTTGTAGTTATGAGATCCACTGAACCGGGATGCTTCAGATCGTGTTCTTGGTGTCTTTGGAAAGCTCTCGACATGGAGGGGTGCATGGGCTTGGTTCCATGACGTGTGGACTTGCAGTGCAAAAAGTTCTTGAATATTGAATGATTTTTTCAATGAAAATTAAATTATAACTGAAAATTTCAGAGGAATTAGAATGTGCCTTTGATGTTGATTTAATGGAATTAATTTGGTAAGATTTGGATTCAGAATGTGGGAGACATTGATTTTAAAGTGTTTTTTTGTTGCTGAAAATTCAAATAAATTCCAAAAAATCAGGTTTTGGAAGGAAAAATCAGTTCAAAACATGGTAACATTTGAATGTCTAATATTTAATTCAAGTAAATGCTTTCCTTTCATATTTGATTCTTAACAAATGGGATAGAAGTATACTTCGCAAAATAATGTCCTATGTTGTGTCCACCCTACATTATAATAATGAGTTCACACTTGGGCCAACGGCATAGGCCACACTAGCATAAGGCTAATCCAAGGATGAAGTTGGTGGCACTATGTGAGGGAGTAGAGATAAGTTTGTGTGAGACAAAGAAAAATGCCATATGTATCAGATGCAAGAAGTTCACAAACAAAATGAGCTTCCCTTCTAGAAGAAACTTAGATGCAACATTGACATGTGACAAAATAGTACCCTCATTAGCCACCTACCGACGACCTTACGAGCCACCAAGAGCAAAGGGTGGCTTCAATATCAATATAGAATGGGGGAAGCTAAATGTGGGGTTGAAGCGATGTCAGCTTTTCTCAGATTCTCAATATCTTCTTCATCATGTGAGTTTTGAAATTTTGAGTATAGTATTGAAACAAGAGAGAGAGCATCCAAAAACCCAAATGCCCAACTAGGCCAACCCATCCTTTCTTTTAACAACCAATTTCAAGCTTAATAAAGCATCTCTTTCAAGAGAACCTTAAGATTTGGGAAATGCAATTGGGTTGTCATGCGATGTTGCTTCCCCAACAAGAAAAAGGTTTCTTTCAAGCTCAATAAACAAAGCATTTCTTTCAAGAGCCTTAAGGTTTGGGAAATGCAATTGGGTTGTCATGTGATGTTGCTTGCCCGACAAGAAAATGAATTCATGGACGGTTTAGTTTGCCAATGAGTAAAGTCATTGAAATGTGAGCTGGAACAGAATAGATGATTCCACCACAGAGAATGTTTAGTTGCACAACAAAATCAATCACATGAATTTTGAGGCAAAATTTTATTTTTGTTCAGAAATCTTGTGTGGAACAAAAAATGACTCCGTTTTGTCCCAACAAAAGAACTTTCAAGGACTCATAAACAAAACACAACATTTTGTAAACCAAATTCCTACAAAGATGGTGTTAATAGAGTGTCTGTGTAAAGTACCCCAAACTCAGACTATTGGGCTCCAGTTTTGCCAAAACTGGTGATGAAATCAAAAGTCAGGATGAGAACAGTGCACAGGAAACAAAGAGGGGATCCTCCACCCTCACGGGAGTTTCACCTCCAGTTTTTGCATTTGCAATTACCTGCTGCACCTTGGGTGCTACTTCTATTATTACTCTTCAGTAAATCTTCGTGCCAGAATAAAGTCCTACAAAACTTGTGATCTGATGATACCCAGTTTCAAACAAAAAAACAGTACTGAACTTCACCCACTTTCCAGATACACTCAAATTGGGGATGAAACAGGGATTACAGGGCCAAACTTAGGCCCAAAGACACAAGGTCAAAAAATGACAAAAATTCACCTAATGGAGAGTGGACATTCTAGAATGTCGAACAAATAATAAAGAGACTTTCATCAAGTGTTTGAAAAATAAAACAAAAAGATAACAATTGGCTCTCATTTCTAATAGTCAGGAAGGAAAGGCAACAAGTGACCGTTTGTCTTTGAGAACCCAAAATAAACGGTCTACTAGAGCACAAGAAATACAAACCCTAAACCTTGTTACTTTCAAAAGGGGCAAGCCGGAGGAAGAGAGAGAGAGAGAGTGGGACCCACATACATACATACATACATACATACATATGCACGGCATGAAAAGGCTGACAAAACATTCCAGAACAAATTCTTCATAATGTGGTGATACTTCTTGTTGTTGTGTCGGGCTTTTGGTTCTTATAGAAACATTATCAAGAGTTGTCAGTTGTGAAGTAGATTGTGCCTTGTTAGCTAGGGACATTCAATGATCACATTCAAAGTTAATTTACATCTCATCTGTGATGGTGGATGAAAGTCTTCATCCAATCCAATCTCCTCTTCTCTCTTCCCCCCCTCCTCTCCCCCCCGCACAAAAAAATAAGAACCAAGACCAAGAACCCC
>Ga0116231_10002909_pt1 | contig 35742 bp, 26 predicted proteins | sample S1TSphgellanicum_2_FD_89695 | JGI IMG/M metagenome (GOLD analysis project Ga0116231, IMG submission 89695) | Host-associated microbial communities from peat moss isolated from Minnesota, USA - S1T2_Fd - Sphagnum magellanicum MG | ecosystem: Host-associated > Plants > Peat moss > Unclassified...
AGAAAATGAAGTCCTAAATGGAAGATATTTTATTAAAAGCTTTAATTATGATCTTTTAAATAGTCAATATATAACCTTGTTTTAAAATGTTCTTTTGATTTTCAAATTTTTTCTTTCCAAAAGCACATGTTTTGAAGATTCTACAAATGGTTCTATTTGGACTTTATTGGTTATACCTATTGCATAATTCGTATGTAACACATGATGATAAAATTGAATTTTGACATTGTCACATTGTAAAATGGACTTGTCGATGTCCAATTCTAGCAAATTTGGTCCACATTCATGCACTCACACCTACTTGTGGACAAGGAATTTAGAAATGAATAATGAATTCTTTGAACAAAAAGATAGTGAAAAGTTGGTCATGCACAAGATTGCATGATATACATCTACCCAAAAGGTATAAAAGAACAACTCGTGTTGAAGTATTGTCCATTCAAAACAAATATTTGCAAGATACATCTTGTAGAAGTTGTCAAAAATAGTTACAATAACATGGATGTGTTAATGTTTCAACTAGTGCAACAATTGAGAAGGTTGTTAGAAAATGATGGGTTGTTTAACATACTTGTGTTGTTGATCCTTTTGGGAGTCGCGGTGCACACATTTCTGTTTAGGAAATCTCATCGATTTCCTCTAGGGCCATTTTCATGGCCCATTGTGGGCAATTTGTTGATTTTGGGGAAGTCTCCACACATAAAGTTGGCAAACTTGGCCAAACAATATGGCCCTCTTATGTATCTTTAGCTTGGGTCTGTCAACACCTTGGTGGCATCTTCTCCAGCAATGGCCAAGGAGTTTCAAAAAAACTAAGAAGTTCCAATATTGTCCACCTTTACTTCTAGTAAAAATTGTGGGCAACAATTGGACTTTTGGAATAATTTCTGGTTCCACTTGGCGATTTGTTAAAAGGTTTTGTTCAAATGAACTCTTTACAATGAAACAACTACAGTCATTCCAACCTTTGAGAATGAAAGAGATTCAAAAGACAATCAAAGAAATCTACATGGAGGCCCAAGAAAGGAAAGTGGCGGATGTTAACACCAAATTGACATCATTTTCCACCAACCATATGACCCAAATCTTGTTAGCTTGAATTTTAAAGGCTAAACTTGAAATAAAAGAGGACTTTAAAACCTAAACTACTTCGTAACCTAGGCTTATTTAGCTAGCTACTTAGCCTAGACCTACCCACCTAATGTACGTGGGTAGGGTTAGGCTAGGTAGATAAGTAAATAAGCCAACCTACTACCCTACCTACATGGATTAAGCCTCCTTAAGCTACCTATAAATTGTTTCCTATAATTCAATAGAAGATTAACCTACAAATTATCACATGTCACTTTGGAATTCTATCAAAAAACAACCTACAAATTGTCATGCATTTCCCTTTAATTTGTTAAAGACTACACATCAGAAAAGTTCAGATCCATTGTTTGTAACTAATGGTCATTGGTGACTTGTCATTTGTTGTTGGGTGATACTTTAGTTGCAAATGTTGTTTATAACTAAAAACTAATTTTAAAAACTAATCAAATAATCATAGTTTTTCTTTTAGTGATAAGTAGGTGCCCAAGTTGTTATTAAGTAAGTAGGCACTTAATAGGTAGATATTTAGGTTACATAGTGCCTAGATTACCTATTATGTAAGTAAGTAAGTATTAGATACATAATGCAATTGTAATGTGATTACCTTGGTTGCATATACAACTAAACATATATATGGTGTTGTAATAAATATGAATACACCATGATAAATTAGTTCATTAAAAGGATGAAGTAAGTCGTACTTGTAACGTAGTTGCAAGGAAGACCAAAATTCGTCCAAACTCGAAAAATAATTGCATAAACAATTATTTGTAATAACAAACAACATTTAATCACACCTAATCACACAGGAGGTGGTTGCAAATGACATGGTTTTTTGTAATGCAATGTATTATTTGATAACTAAGGACCTATAATTATAACATTTATTTAATAGTCATGTGTATTGTGTTATGGTGCAACCATGTGTCAAAGTTCTATTTGAAATTTAATCTCTTCAAGTTGTAAACATTCATTGTTAATCACACAATGAAGACTACATGTTGTTGCCACTCAACCTCATTATATTGGTCACAACAACAAATTTATAAGTTTTGGGACTTCCTTATCATGCCATAGGTTACTACATTATTTGATAACTTTGGACATAGATTTTTTATGTTCATCTAATAGTTGCATGTATTATGTTATGTTGCACCTATTTGTCAAGGTTCTATTTGATATTTATTCCAAGATGTAAAAAATCATTGTTAATTGAAAAATAATGATTACTTGTTTTTTCCATTTGTCCCGATTATATTGGTCACAATAATGCATCTATAGGTTTTGGGATTTCTATTGTCATGCCACATGTCAATGTATAATTATTTGATAACTAGGGACCTATAATAGATCATGAATCGTGATGTTGATTATATAGTCATAACTTTTAACACCTTGTTGCCACATGACATGCCACATCATCATCACAAAAGATTGAATCACTATTCGTGACAAAGTTCAACAACAATTTAAAACTAATTAATAAATGATATTTCATAAAAATTAATATCACAAATTATGATGTTGATTATAGTTGCAAGACTTTGTTGCCACATCACATGCCACATCATCATCACAAGAAATTGAATCGTTGTAATCACAAAGGTCAATAGTATTTTCAATTAATTAATTTCACATCACAAATATATATATCAACACAAATTGAAAAATAATCAAATATTTTACCAAAAAACCAACAAGTCATCATATTGACTATAATCACAAAACCATGATGTTGTGAGGCATGTTGATGTTTTTTGCCAGTATTGAATGAATTATGTGATTATGTAGTTATAGATGTAGTCAAAAAAATAATAGCCATTTTTTGATTTAGTTGAAAAAAAATAATGTTTTGTAATGATATATCCATTGGATGATTGTGATCTTGAGACCAAATTTCACCCCAACATTTTAGCTTTTTCATGGAACTCATTGAGCCAAGTGCCAATGATGCCTTATGTTTGACATGGTGGACAAAACCTACATTTGGAATTCCATATGTTACATTTTTCTTTGGAGGAAAATTGTATTTGTTGTAGGTCACAAACCCTAAAACTAGGTTATGAACATGGTTGCCAAGGAGGTTTAGGATGAAATTGTTTCTTTTGTAAAAGAATAACGTTTTAAAAATGTAATAGATCTAATTTTTGAGTTTGAAAAACGTTTTTTGACACAAAAGCTACTTAATGCAATTGGGGTATTCTACCTTCAATATTGGCTTGCTTCAAAGGCTATAAACGTTCTTCTAGAACACATGGGCCTTCTTCAAGTTCATTGTGGGCACCCCAAGAGCTTGGGGACTTGTGTATGTATGTTGGCCCATTGTTAAACCTTATAATTTTGGTTTAACAATTTTTTTTTCAAATTGACCATGTAAAACTACTCTACATATGGTTGCCATGGAACCTCCTCTCAACTACAACCCAACAATCATATTGTGGGAAAAAAAAAGGTTTAACAAGATTCAAAACCATTGCCTTTTTGAATGGACATGGCACTATGTTTATTAATGGCTATGGTAAATGTTAATATGAAGATGGTAAATGAAGAACATGACCTTCCTAATGGTGCACCAATTTTGTAAGAGATGCGAAAAAAACTTGAATATTCTTGGAATGGCTTGGTTTTACTTCTAGACTTTCAAACACAAGATTGTGTGGACTCCCATTGGGTTTAAATGGTGACCTCACATTGTCCTATGTCTAGAAGCTTAATTAATAGTTGAGGTATGCATGTTTTGTAACCTAGTTTGGGTCCAAGTAAGGCATGAGTTGCAATGGGCAGAATCCTTTGTGGATTAAGGGTTCAAGTCCCTTTCATATTGATGTGATATTCGATTTTTCTTGGTTGCAAATAGTTGTGAATGTTTTTCATTTTCAATTTTGTTTGGCTTTGGAGTTGTGCACATTTTAATGTGTTTAGTGTTTGCTACAAGCTCTATATGAACAAAACTTGAATTTTTTTGTTCCATAATTGCATCTATATTTTTTAAAGAGTTGGGGTATGCATAAGTGGAGGGGTTTTGTTGGTTTCATTTAATTTTTTAATTAATGAAATTGATAATCACCATCTCAAACAATTATTCAAGAAATCTCCACTTGTTGTTTCAAGCTTGTGCTACAAATATTTTGCCCATGATGCATATGTTGTGGAGTTTGTAGTTGTTGTACAAAAGGTTCAATATGAAACTTCCATTATGAAACTTCTTGCCACATGGAAGGAGTTAATTTAACAACAATGTGGTTAAGTTCATTCTTGTTGGTAAACTTGTGTACTATATTACACCTATTGCTAGGTAATAGTTGGCTTTAACATTCAAGTACCTTTATTGTTTCAATGTTTAGAATTTTGTAAATGGTACAAAGTTGAATTTTAATAGATATTCATGTTTTTTATCCATGTGTATATATGGCTACAACTCAACATAGCAATCTTTTTCACATATTCAAAATATTTTAACACATTATAATGAATATTTTTAGAATGTTTCGTGTGCAAGATGAATTATGCTAAAATATGCAATCATGGGATTTTACACATTCTTCTTATTTTTTCTAGAATGCAAAACTTGCTTACAATTATTGTTGCCATTTTTCTTCAAGGGTTCATGTTTGTCAAACCAAGGGCTACACTGTATAAAGCATAAATGTTCAACATGCCATTATGATGGTGCATGTGCACTAAATACCACCAAGCCATCTCCTTCTTCATTTACCTTTTGCGATGGTGTTTGTATTTCATTTCTTTTGAAGCATTGATGTTATGGCATCCTTTTGTGGGACCTATGTATTTGCTTGAGTTATGGTGTGTAATGTGAACTTAAGGTTTTCATCTAGCAAATATTGAAATCTACAAGTAAATATGTCTTTAAGTTTATGCTTTTCCATTACTTTTGCCAATGGAATATAAATTAAGGATACATATTTATGTATGTATTTTCTTCTTTAAGACATTTGGTGTGTAGGCATTATAACGAAAACAACACTAGAGTTATTGGTAGTGCATTTTAAGTAGTTGTTAGGAAAATGTCATCTAGTTCTTCACTACATTAAATGTTATTTATAACTTGAATAACTTGTCACCATGGAGTTTGCAAGGATGATTAGATATGAAGCTTATGGATATTGAAACATTAAATTGATAATTTAACTTTTTTAGACAAATTAAAGACAAATTATTTGGTGATGGGGTTATATTTTCAGTCCCTTTAATAATGTTCATGGTAAATTTTGTTTATTGTTGGTAATAGATTTATCTTTCATTTTTCCTTCCAATTAATAAGTAATCTAACTTTTTTTTGTTGATTTTTGTTTATATTTGCTTGTTTTAGAAGTGAAATACAAATTTAAGATTTCTACAAATCAAACAAACATCAATTGTTAAGTAGATAATTATTACTACCATCAATTTTGAAATTGTGAGTTTTAAATTTTTGTTTTTCTTCCTATTTGATTAATTTCGCTATGAAAAATTACGTTTGTCAAAACCAAATTACCTTGCAATTAAAATTCAAAAAACAATTCATATATAATTGTTATGCAACTATCCCTTCAAAAATATGGTATGCTCATAAATAAATTGCCACATCAGAAAACCAATTAATTGTATTATAGTTGCAAGTGAGTTGAAAATGGGTTTTCTATATGGTAATTTATACATGTTGTACATACACTTATAGTTAACAATGTTTGATTTTTTCAAGGATTGGATTGTAATTGCATGTGGCAAGTACTATAGAACTATTGTAAATGTGTCACTAAAACAACAACTACGTTGCAACTAATGTACAATGTACATACATGTGATCATGCCATGTGTCCACATTTCCATCACCCATTATGGGATACATTTGCAACTAGTTTTCAATTATGATTCCTAGTGATACAATTAATATGGCCACTAGTGCACTACTACTAAAGTATTATTGTTCAATTATGTTATGATTATAATATAATTACTTATAATTTAATAAGGATACATATTCATCAATTATTTATATATTCATCATATGTGCCATTTTCAGTGCTTCATTTTGAGTGATTTAAAATGTTATGGGAGCACTACTTCAAGTTCTAAAAATCATTTTTGAAGTGCAAAGGAAAATGAATGATGAAAAAATAACAAAAAGAAAAAGTTTTACAACTTACAAAACATGTTTGTTTGTTTGTTTGTTTTTCCTCTCTCTCTTTGGACCCCTCTTACTTTCAAACCTCATAACTTTTTTTATTTCTTATTCATTTTAAATAATTTAAAGTGTTATAGGATTGCCACTTGAAGTTTTACAAATCATATTTGAACTCTAGTAACAACAAAACAACATATAAGGAATTTTGTGGGTGTTTGGGAACCGGCCTTTGTAACATTTGGTGGTTTGTTTTTTTAAGTTCTTGACCCCTTTTGTTTTGAAGGGCCATAACTTTCTCAATTTTATTCCATTTTTAATGATTTTCAGTGCACTGAATGCACCGATAGGAGGGGTTCAAGTTTTGTTTAGACATAAAAAACAATGAAACCTTCCCCTTGGATCTGGCCTACCTTTGAGCACTTAAATGTTATAGTTGTAATTCAATTGTAACTCAATTTGCAACTAATGAACGACTGAAAGATTTAACCCATATGTTTTGTCATTGAATTTTATATTATAAATTATATAAAAAAGACTTGTTCTTTTATATTCTCACATTAAAATACATGTGCCATTTTGGGATGAGCTTAAAAAAGTTTAACCTAAAGGCAAAACAAAAAACAAAAAATAAAATTTCATGACTATTCTTTAGTGCACATAATCTTGTGTTTTCTTCACTTACCTATTTAGGTAAGTAAGTAGGTTTTACTTTTCTACCTACCTATGTAGGTACGTGGGTAGGTAGGTCCTAGGTAAATACATAGGTATGTAGGTCTTAAAACCTACCAACCTATGGTTATATATGACCTACCTAGCTATTAAAATTAATTTTTTTCTCAAAATACAATTAATATGTCATGTGGTAATTTTCAATTATGCCATGTGTCACAATTTCAAAGCATCATTAATGACCCTAATGGACAATAAAGATCAATATTTTGGAAAAATATTTCATATTTTGCCATAATTATTTGTAGATATTTTTTTCCATTGGTACATTTAAATGAAATCATTAACGTTATTAATAATTTGAGTTGGTTTTCTTAGCACCCAAGATTTTGCATTAGGTTCAAACAAGGCTCAAGTTGTTGGTTTGTGAAGTTACAAAAGTTGGCCTTGATTGCATGCCCAACATTTGTAAGTTGTGTCTACATAACCCAAGTTGATATTAACTTAATAAGCTCATATTCACACTATTCAATAACTATAAAACATAACAAGTTGATAGGAATTCAATAAATTATTATTCACATTATTTAATAGCCATTATACCTACCATGTTGAAACATACATCATTCCCATTTTATGACATGGAAAATATAATAGCTTCATAAACTCAACATCTACCACATGAACATATGGGCATAAGCATGGTAAGATATGCTAGTTAGTGACACTTGCTACTTTTTTGGAAATATCCATAAAGTATGCCTTAATATATTGGATTCATGAATATTATTTAAGTCAATGATCAACAATTAAAAGTTCTTTAACTTCATTGCATAATATTGAAGAACCACATGTTTAATATGCATTTAAGTACATTATTTGAGATGCAAATACTACAAAGTATGTGTCACAATTTTGCAAAATAGAGTTACAAGTACATGAAAGTAAAACATCAATTAGAATGATTATACTTCAAGTTGATAAAGCCTTCTAGTGTGTATGGATATAGTTTCAACTTTTCATATTATGGTCACAATCTATCAAAGTTTTAATGTAAAAGCATTTTGGAAAATTTGAACAACTAGCCAATTTAGAACATATTTTTCATTCACTTTTTTATATATAAAAATTCTTCAAACTTTATGTTCAACTTACAATAAACTCAATGAAATGTTCTATGATTTCAAAATGCAATTTAAATAGGTTTTTAATATCTTTTTGAATGTGAATGTTGAAAAGAGACTATTTTTGAAATCAAATTTTCTTAAGACTACTTTTTGGTATACTTTATCATGTTTGGACCCATGTACCATCTTTCGAATTCTCATCACAATGTTATGAACATGTATTATTTCCCATAACCACATCTAGAGCTAAATATTTTTTCATGTGTAACTAATTGGACCCACTTGCCCAAAAGGAAAAAACCACTTTGATGTATTCCCACACACCCATTGTAGCCAACCACCTTACATGGAGAAAATGAAAAAAAACCTTGTTTTCAATGTTTAAAACAAGCCTAAAGTTTTTCTTATAATAAAATTAATAAGCTATCAATGTTATTAAAGTTATATATAAATGTTGTTATTGTTATTAGAATAGATCCACTCATGTGCCTCTATGATGTTTGTCACATCCACGTAAGGTGCAAGTTGATCCCTCATCTTAGGGTTCACCCATAAACATGTTGAAAAGTTATAGTGCATTTGATCAAATAAATGCCCCCACTTGGGCCAATAACTATGCGTGAAGGTAATGCATGAGTAATGAAGAGTGGGGAGTTTTGGATGTAAATGGTCACATGAAACAAAGTTAAGGGCCAGTTACTTCCAAAACTCCCCCACTTTGGTGGTGTTATTATGCATAAAAATTGACGTGATTGTTTGTTTTTCACTTTTTCCTTGTGCTACAATTGGGTATCAAAGGAAAAAAAACAATGTAACACACTTGCAAAAACATAATGCCCACATGTGCAAACATTCCTTTTTTTGAAATGCATCATGAGAATTTTACACTTTGTAGCATACCTCCAATTACATTAAGAAAAATCTTGGATGTTTTAAAAATGGACCAATCAAAATTAATCATTTTTTTTTTTGTAGCCCTTTTGGAGAGCGTTGTATCTTATGCAACATTTTTTGGGTCAATTTTGTGATACACACAATGTTATGATCATCTATAAAAAAATTTACCCAAATTTTGGTTATAAACAAGATATGCAAGTTTAAAAATCTAAGCATCCTTCAATATTTTTAGCTATTTAGTAAGATCAAATATATAAAAATGGAGATTTTTTAATTTTTTTTGACAATTGGAAATGACAATTTAAAAAATCCCCTTGTGTAAATGTATTGTAATTTTATATTTTAAATTAATGAATGTAACCTCCTTGCCCAAAATGTTACATAAATGATTTTGTGAAAACTAAATTCCATTCAAGTGAAAATATTGAATGGCATTGCATGCAACTTGAATTGAATTGAAATCCAATTCATATTCAATTGGGGCAAATTTAATTTTAATTGAATTCATATTCAAATTTTATTAATCTATTTCAATTGGATTTAGATTGGATTTGATTCAATTCAATTTTTTTTTTAAAGGATACAAATTGGTGCAAAAGGTATTGAAAATATGCCTGTCACTTCTATCATCCACGATTATGGTCTATAAATTTTTTTTTGAAAAAACAAAAATATGAAAAAATCGTTTCAAATAATCGATTTGGAATTATCGAGACAAAAGACCATAAAAAGGATCCTCCCTATGCCAGCTCCAAGTTTTTAATCACCAAAACTATCATCATGTTTTTCTCTTTCAAAGCCAATGCAATGATTTTATATTAATGATTATTTAAGTTGAAATGTCCATTAGTGATAAAACTCATTTCAACTATTTGTTAATTATAATTTGATATGCCAAACTACTCATTTTCAAAGGGATCCTACTTCAATACCAAAAATAGCTAAATAATGTATTTGACCTAGTGTTTTAATAAGGATTTTGTGGTGTAGCCAAAGTGGTGATTGTCTTAAAAATAATTTAGCCAAATTTGATTAAATAATAGACATGGAAATAGAAAAAAAGGATCCTTTATGTTATTGGCTACCAACTTGAATTTATTTTTAAAATGTGATGATTTGGATTTTTTTGACTTAAAAATTTGACAAAATTTCATCAATATCAAAAAAATTGATTTAATTGTGATTAGTTTTCAACATTTAACATCACAAAACTAAGTAATTAAATAACCCCTATGTGACTTAATCACCTTCACTTATGACCCTTTATCAATTTGTGTGCAACATACTCTTGCCACTTTAAATTCATCTTACCATGTTATGTGTAAAAATAGCTTGTGTTCTTCTTAGGAATATTTATTTGTTGTCAAAGTGATGATCATCCATAGGAAGATTTAGCCAATTCTAAATTTAAACTAGATATCAAATACAAATCTTCAATTAATCAACCTATGAATATGGTAAAATTTAATTTGATTTTGGCTACACAATAAAAACCAAACATTGAAAATATTTTTACTTTTTTCATTTATGGTGATTGAAACCCTCTGAAATTATTTCATTTTCAATTTTTCAATTTTTTGTTTATAAAAAAACATTCACCAAAATAAAGCTCAAAAGTATCTAAAGCAAGTTCAAATTCAAATTCCTTATTTTGGAATTATATTGACTTTTATTTATTCCTCCATTAGCTTATGGGCCAATAATTAATTATTTTAAAATCCAAAACCGTCTTTAGTTTTGATTAATTATTAAAAAACCACCAACTCATGTTCATAAAAGCAACACTTATCAAATTAAATTTTAGCATAATGTCCTCTAATCGCACATAAATGAAAATTCCATCAGTACAATATGCAAAAAACCATTGGCCAAGTATCAATCAGTTTTTGGGACCTTAGTTAGTTTTTTGACATAACTACCTTAGCTTCCACATATTTAAAAGTCAAAAGTTTATTTTTAATCAAATTTTTGTTTATAGATCATTATATGTTCAAAATTAGATCAATATACATATTTAGAAAAACATGGTTTTTTACCATGGCATTAATTTTTATTTAAATATAAATCTGAAATACATGAATTGGCAAGAATCCCTAGGAATATTTAGCAAATTTTTGCTTACATGTATTTAGAAAATTGTTCAAATTGTTGAACAATGGTGAAATATTGCCCCAAAACAAAAAAGAAATGTCAAAAAGTGACAAAGTTTTCCTCAAAAAAAAATTCTCATCAAACTATTGGTTATTCCTTTTCAAAAAAACAAATTATTTGTTGACTACTTAATTAATTAATTTTGTGGATTCCATTTCAACAAATGATATATCCCAAATATATTAGCAGATTCTTTGTTTTCCTTCAGAAAAAAAATAAACTTCTGCAATTTCCAACATTTCTGATAATAATATAATTAGTGTCAAACTAGCCCAGCCCCAGGTACTGTGCTAATGACTCGATCTTTTAAATGGGTTTGATGGCACTGCAGTGAATTTTTAAACGGAAAGTGCTTCTGATTTTACGGGTTTTATGGAATGGGTTTCAATAGAAATCACCATATTTTTCATCCCATAAAGGGCACCTTAAATCAATAATATTCCCTCCTGACACGGGAGGGCCACCTTCGATTTGTGGGCAGGCTTTTACGTATTTGCAGCAAGACCATCATGTTCCGTTTACGGGCAGGCTCCTACATTTTTTCTTTACATGATGAGTAACTAAGGTCTTGACCGTTGGACAATATCTTTGGAAAGCCATTATACATGATGATAAAGCCCTTCCGACCAGGTTTTGTCAAAATTGAGTGCCTGTCATCAGCTGGCACCTCGGGTGGGCACCTAATTATTTTGATCACGGCCCTGGCCCCATTCACGGGCCTTGACTACCATGTAAAGGACTCCCATTGTTTTTTCTTTGTGTTTGAAAGCACCTCCTTCAAATGGAAGATCGCGGGCCTTGACAACCGTGTAAAGGACTCCCATTGTTTTTTCTTTGTGTTTGAAAGCACCTCCTTCACATGGAAGATCGCGGGCCTTGACAACCGTGTAAAGGACTCCCATTGTTTTTTCTTTGTGTTTGAAAGCACCTCCTTCACATGGAAGATCGCGGGCCTTGACTACCGTGTAAAGGACTCCAATTGTTTTTTCTTTGTGTTTGAAAGCACCTCCTTCACATGGAAGATTACTTCATCAGTCGAAGGAACCTCCAGCAAATTACAAGCAAAACCCAAATGGGAGTTGAACAAGGCATCATAAACACACCGGCCCTGCCAATAGATAAAGATGTTGTACATCTACCTACTGTGTCCACGCTCTGAACACCAAAACAATCCATTCCAATTTAACCAGTCTAAACACTTTCACCAAAGAAACCAGTTCATTTAATGTGAAATTGATTCTAATAAGGTAAAATAATATATATGCATCAGACTTTTATTCATCAATAACCTAATGCATATGGCATATTTGTTGTAATATATGTGTGTGTTTGGATATGTATGTAATGTTATGCATATCTGAATTTTAGGGTTTTAAGTTTTGTTAGGGTTGAACGATATGCATATGCATCCAACTTTTTCAACTTTTGGTGTTTGGGTGGGCTAGATACACATCTTGAACCTTAAATGATAGAAAGGTTTCTTTTTGTGGTTGTTGTGTCATTGTCACTTTTCATTCACCTTGCAATGATGAACTTTGACAAAGCTTAGTGCATTAACAAGGTTTAGGGTTTTTTTATGTGCGTTTTTTAGGTTTCATTTTGAAAATGTGTGCTTGAAATTTGACAAGTGAGCATGTTGGTGGAGATCCAACATTAGAACATTATGTCACTGGTGAAGCCATTGTCAAACCTTATTTTCATCGTTCATGTTTTAACGTTGTGAACAATCCAATAACTCATGAACGTGTTGCAAGGTATGTTTATTGCCATTCAAGTTATTTTTGTGCAATTCTTTAAACTAAGTACATAAGCTAATAAAGAACATCATAAACTTATCAAGCTTCATAGGTTTGTACAAATTTTGTGTGAAATTTGATTTTCATAGGTTCATACAAAAATTGTATGAATTTTGTGTTATGAGTAATATGAATGATATTTGTACATATTCAATATTTTAAATATTCAAATAAATGAGATATTGTTTTTGAATGACATACATGAATGTTCATGTTGAATACACAAAAATCACATAGTCCTATCCAAAATTACATCATTATAATTGCACAAATTTAATTAAAATGTAAATCGTACATACTTCACATCAAAACATCACAAGTACAAAAGTCACATTATTTGTATAAAAGTAAAAAAAAAGTTATTTTGTGTCATTTTTACACTTTGAAGCTCATGAATTTTGCACAAACATATTGTTTTATGATTTTTGCACACATTTTATTGAAATTTTGTAATCTTGTAAGTTTATGATGAAGCATGATGTTTTGGACTCGTTTTTGGGTAGTAGGTGTGCAATTTTTTCTTGTGTATTTTAGGTTTTGATTGGAAAATGTGCGCTTGAAACTTGCTAAAAATGCACATCAATGGAGGTCCAACATTAAAACATTTGTCATTTTGGAAACCATTATCAAATTAGTTAATATTTTCATCATTTGTGTTTTAGCATTATGGATGATCCAACAATTTGTAGATAATCCAATAGCTCATAGCCAACCTAGTAGTTCATGAATGGCTTGTTGTATGTAATATATAAATTTTTTTTGCCACTCAAGTTGTTTTTGAACAATTCTTCAAATTTGTACATAATTCAGCAAGGAAGTTTGTTGTCTTGGAATTGTTGCTAGGCATTAATAGTTCCTTTACTTCTTATTCATCTCTTAAGTCAAACAATGTCAAAATTGGTACATCATTACTGGTTCTTATTTAAATAATTTTGAAAGGTTATGTCAGCACACTTCCCATTAACAAATTTGAATATTTTATCAAATGTTCCACTATTGCCTCTTTGAGCTTTTAGTTTGAGTTTAATCTTTATCATTGTTTCAAAACAATATTTATTAGATGCATTGGATCTTCATCCCTTGTATGTAAAAACAAACCACCAATTGACCCTTAAGACTTATCCTTTGTTTCAAAGTATATTGAATTTTTGTTGTCACATAACAAATGGTGGTTTTACATGCAATTGTGGTTGCCTTTTGTGAAATTTGATGTCACAGATGCCAATGTTATGGAGTTCATTCATTTGAATGTTCATTCGTGATTTGTAATAAATTTGTATTTATTTTAGTTCATTTCTAGTTAATTATTAATTAAGTTTTAGTTAATTCATAGTTAAGTCCTAGTTAACTTTCAGTTAAGTTTTAGTTAATTCATAATTGACTTTTAATTATGAAAATTCTCAAAAAGCTTTTTTACTTGATGCACATATATAAGCTTCTTTAAAAACTTTTTTGAGTTATGTCCCCAAAAGGGTATAAATAGAAGTAGGACCCTTCATTTCCTTTATTTTGTTCAACATTAGTCTTAAGCACGATTTTGCACCATAACCTTGTCATGTTTTTTTCATGTTCATGTTTGCATATGTTAACATAATAAAGATCCGTCTTCATATTTGTTTTACACATCTCATGTTCTTGTGTGTAGTTTTTATGTTTTTGTTTTTGAACAACCTAATCTTATTTTGTTCCTTATTTGAAAGTTAAATTTAGGCTTTTCCTTTAGCTTTTGTTATTGTGATTCTTCATGCTTTTGACACCTAAGGTTTAAGATGTATAATTTTTGTTGTACAATGGTTAAAGAAAAATAAGGAGAGTTCCATGTTGTTAATGTTGTTAAAAATGTGGGAAAAATCGATTCCAATTTTTTAATTTTGACAATGTCAAATATTGTTGGCAATAGTTCAAATGTCGATAGCATGGTAATGCATCACAAATTTACCTTCTCACAATTTGATAATGGCAATTGTGTGAAATTATTTTTTTCATGAGTTGTGTTTTTTGCACACGAATTTCATGCTTTTAAAACATGTATGATGCATGTATAAATAGAATGAAATATTTTCATCCACCATACATGTTTTAAACACACAAAATCATTGTGCAAAAAACACGAACCCGTGAAACAACTAATTTAGTGTGAATTTGGAATGAACCTATGAAACCTATAGGTTTGTAATTTGAGTGGGTAATGTGGTAGCTAATAATATGGTAGCAATACAAGTTATGCATCTTGCAATTATAAAAATTCAAGTTGTATTGTGGAAGCCTCACCATCATTCATCCATTTTTTTGGGTTTCTTGCTATTAATAATATCCTCCTTATTAACATTGTGAAATTGCAAATGTTGAAATGCATTATTTATAAGTTCGAATAAGCAAACGGTAATGTTTTAATTAAAAGTTGTTATATTTTAAAGAAAAGGCTTATAAAATCCAACAAATGTAATGGAGTCATTTTTATGAAAACATGCATTGATTGTGCACTCAAAATTGTTTATTATTAAGAGATTGCATTTCTTAGTGTGGTTTAATTATATCACATTCAACAAGCAACAAAGAAAAGGGTTGGAATTACTAGCAATGTAATCACAAATGTTTTTGTGGCTTCAAATATTTACAAACAATGTGATGAGCCGCAACATAAATTTTTTAAAGATTTGATGTTGTGTATTTGTAAGGGCTAATTTTTTTTTTCCATTTGTGAGAACACATGAGTATGAAGGTAGTTTTATGCCAATGCCCTTGTGTTTTGTTTCCATCTTGTTCATAACTTGTGGAAGAAATATTTCTTGTTATGGTCACCAAGTGCTAAACTTGTAAATGCAACAATTATTCTGGCTTCATTTGATTTATGGATGTCCAAAGGTGGTGTTGACGCATTTGTTTTTTTATCAATTATCTCATTGAAGCTTGGGAGCCTATGCATATTATTGTTGGGCTACTCAAGGTAAATGAAACAATTGCAATCATTGCTTGAGAAATTCAATTTGATTAATCAAGTTTTTATTTTTTTGAAAATGACTACAATAATTTAGCTTCCATGGCTATAACATTATTGGCTCTTGTTAGATGCCTTGATTATTATTATTAACATTTTGTTCAACATGGAAGTTGAAGTAGTGGGTAATGGGTTTGAAATTTTTGATGAATTTGACTCAAAGTTCTTCATCTTGTAAAAAAACATAGGCATGAAATTATTAAGGTGATCAAACCTATCCTTTTGTTTTTGCAAGCATTTGATTCACAAAATGTTCATAACATGTTTGCCATCATGTTGGATCCCATTTCAAATCTTTACAAGTTGTGGATAATTGTGAAGGTTGTGGGGAAGCAATTCATTTTGCTTCCAAATATGATGCTAAAGTAGTCATTCCAATACTTATGATTTGTTTTGATTGATTCAATCCTATTTCCCAAAGATGTGTAGTTGTTATTAATGTATTTGCTTTTCAGTTTGAAAAAAAAGAAGTAATATGTTTGGTGTCGGAGCATCCATGGAAGAATCCTTTCATGCTTTTGTTATTGGATTTTTTAAAAAAGATAAAGAAGTTATTTGATGTCATTTGCATGTGTGGAACTTTTTTTTGGGTGGCAATTTCATGAAAAACAATTTCCAAATGTTAACTTTTTGGCCAAGCAAATCCTTGAGATTATAAGGTCCCAAATCAAGATTGAACGTGTTCGTAGCTTTGTTGGTTTGTCGATAGCCTTTGGAGTTGTTGCTTACAAGTGGACAATTTAGATCAAATTATCATTGCTTAAAATTCCAAAGTCCCAAATCAAGAACGAAAGTGTGTGTAGCCTTGTTAGTGTGTTGATAGCGTTGCAAAATTGTTGCTTTCAAATGGAAAATCTAGATCAAATAATCATGATGATAAAAAAATGGCCCAATGATCTATGGTTAAACTACGCACCTAGTGTTGCTCTTGAAGATTATACAAAAATAAAATAATCTCTAACTAAAAAAAATTATTCTTTGATTGAAAAAGCTAGTTTTTTTGAACAATTGGAGGTTGATGACAATTAGGTAAGTCACCCAACTAACCATGTTTATAGTTTTTTTCTTTTTCTTTTTTAATCAATATTTTCAAATTCCAATTATTTATTTATTTACTGGGCATCATTAGGATTGATTTCAATTCTTGTGATGTTGCAGGACTTATTGTTTATGTATAGATTAATTTATGGACCTCACACCTCACCAAGAACGCATATATTGTTAAGCAAGTTGCAGCAAACTTTTGATATTATTTTGGACTTCTAGATTTTGAGCGTTGGGTGTTTATTTGTTTTTGTTGGTAGCTTGTGTTGTAGTTGGTAGAATTCTTGTTTCACTTGATTTTGTAAGGTGTTTATGTTTTTTTTATTACATTTATGAGGTATTGTGTAATTGCAAAATAGTTGTATACAACTCAAATTTGAAAATTGGCAATGCATATGCTCTCTATACATATTCATAGATTTTAGCATTTAAAAACCCAACTCATTCATAGCTGGCAAAGGGGGGAAAATGTTTGAATACATAACCGTCTTTACAACCAATACAGTGAATTAAAAAAAATAAATCTCCTTTTCTTTAAAAAAATAAAATGCTATGTTGATATCTGGAGGTTTGTCCAAAAACTGGATAACCAGACAACACTGGTGACCGTTGTCAAATTAGGGTAGGCCTTGGGGTGCAGGGTAAAAAACCTCCAACAATATTTGTAGAGTATTGGGAGGAACACTTAAGCATAAGAACTTGTGGGGCATTTTTGAAAATGAAATGTTCACCTACACACACCTATGGGCATTCCTTTTTTGAAACGCCTCATGTCATTTTCTGTGTTGCGTAATGCCCTCCAGCACGTGCACTACCGGAATCGGCCCCACAACCACAGTATGGTGTGGATACCATACCCTACACATAATTGTAAATCATTCAATAGGCTTTTCTTGTGTAGCTGAAATGGCAGAACTGCAATGTGCAAGGCTGCCCCGGTGGTACAAAGGCGCCTTACATGCATATGTGTTTCCATGCACACACAGGTGCCTTACACATTTGTAAGGGTATGTCGGGACGTGCATAATGTGTAGGAATGTGTAAGGGTATGTCAGGACGTGCATAATGTGCCTTCCTACAAATGTTGCCTCAGTTCTTTACACTGTTTAATGCTCTGACAGTACAACATTACGCCTTGTAATGTGCCAGGTGAGCCTGCCTTACCCGACATTATGGACAAGGGTGAGACCATTCAATGACATAAGGGGGGGTCTGGGTTGGCAGATTCAACAATTTAGAAAGAAAATCATGTTCAATACTAGAGAGATTTTGCTCACTATTATGAGTTGCCATACCTATTATTGATAATTGGCACTTCTTTGACACGAATATTTATTTATTTTAGAAAACAAGGTCCAGCAGTTTCAAATTGAATTTTCTAAAATTTCAACAATTGGTAATAAATATGCAAAGTACACTTTTTGTTGTGTATTTATAATAATAACTCAATTGCATGGGATGAGAGTTCAATTCTCAACAATTTCGGCAAATACCAATAAAATTTTCTCTTTTTTCGGCTAAACTTTTTGCGAATTATTTTGTGCTGAACATCAGGTGTAGGTACGGTATATGAGCATCACTGGAAAATTATGTCATATAATGTGGTCAAGAAAATGACATATTCTGCTACCCCATACCTTAATATAATTGATGGGCCTCTTTACGCCACTCATGCTTCTTACTTATTTTTTCATCCGCCAAATTATTCAGTGAGGGTCCGCCACACGCATCATCCTTATTTCTCATCCAACTCAAAGGCTACCAAACTCTCATCCGATCATCCACTGCTATCATCAATTGTAGTGGGGAGGGGGGAGGAGGTTTGTAAGTGAGTCCTATTCTGGGGTATTGTTCGTTCGTTATCATCCACTTTTTTCATCCAAATGGGTCGTCGTCTCGCACCTTTCTCTGCAAGCCAGCGCGGATCTATTCCAGTGCAAAGGACTGTTGTGCTCTCTCGCTCCGTCTCGCAGTGGAGCACGCGCTTTCACCCCTGCGTATGAGATCGTGGATTTTTTTCCTTCTTGTGTTGGCGGTCACCGAAGTATTGTGCAGAGCCTCTGATCATCGATAACTGCTGTGATATATAAAAAATTTCTTTAATTTTTTTTCCATTTTCTCCGAGGGGCTTTCTTTCGCTGCATTTTGGTCCCGGGAAAGCTCTCAGTTCAGTCACGTATCGGGGATCGCGAACCGGAGGTCTCACAAATCGCCTCGTGTTCCCTCGATCCGGCAGATTTCGTTTGAAGCGGGTATTCTGAGGGTGGTACGCAGAAGGAAGGCGGGATGGATAACTTGATCGGTCTGGTGAACCGGATCCAGAGGGCGTGCACAGCGCTCGGTGACTACGGAGGAGAAGGCGCCGTGCAAAGTCTCTGGGAGTCTCTACCATCGGTCGTGGTGGTGGGAGGCCAGGTAATATGTGATGGAGAATGTGATGCCTTCTTTCTTTTTGTACGTTGCACAAACATTGTCGTAATGTATCAATGCGGTAGCGTGCGGTAGCACGATGAAGCCGATGTGCTCCGTACTTCGTAGTCGTAAATGCTCCCATTTCCATTCCAGTTTGTTGATCTGCACTACTATATCGCTGTTGATCGAGTGAAACACTGTTGCAAGAACCTTCTGGACAACGTACATTCAAGCCGGTATGAGAAAACCACGTAGTTTTCCCATTGATCTTGCATGCTGCTGGAATGCTATACTGTTTTATTTTGTTTTGTTATGTTACCGAATCCGAATTCCGATCGCTCTTGTGCATGTGCCGTTGTTCCCTAGTATGAATCTTGGTGGCTGTCGGTTGCTCTGTGGCTTGTGCTTCTGCATCTCTTCTATGGCCTTGCTTTCAGGCGTAATAACATTTGAGAACAGAGAGACCAGCCCTTTTTCAAGCTTTTCTACTGCATCTGTTACAATGACTTTGCCTTAGGCTTGACATTGGAGAAGAGAGATCAGCGATTGTCAAGTAGGACTAAAGATGTGTCCAATCCAAAGCACATCAGTGGTTGTTATGGCTGACCTACTACTCAAGAGCATAGACAAAGGGGAAACTGCTTATAACTTGGTTCTTGAGCTTTCAGTCTACAGAGTGAAGAACAGGGAATGTGAAGCCAGATGTGCTTATGGAATATGGTTTTTCATGATATCTCTATCTTGCATGGATTCTATCACTTTCCAGGACAGTAATCACAGGAGCCATTTGCAGCATTTGTTTATTAGCATCATGATTTTCTCAAATGGAAGTTTCTTCAATTGTTTTTTCCCCCTCTACGTTGGCATGTTTCAGAGTTCTGGAAAGTCGTCTGTGCTGGAGAGCATTGTTGGGCGAGATTTTCTTCCTCGGGGTTCAGGTGACAAGATCATCACTCTTTTACTGGCAGCAGAATAGAGTAACAATGGGCTTTTGACCTATTTGGCAATCTGCTAGCAAAGCAGAAGATACTATGGATTACTAGTTATTAACACCTTGCAACAGAACACTTCTTTAATTTCCGTTCTGTATTCACATTCTCCAGCCCAAACAACAAGAAAATCATTTTTAGGTCAATATGAGCACATTGCTGCATACATTGACATTGTAATCTGTCATCTGTCCATTACAGCATCATATAATTTAATTCTTAAGGCCTTGCTATTTGGGACTTCATGAATACCATTGAAGAGCCATGATGAGCCACATGACTCTTCTTTGTGTTTTGTTTCTTTCATTTCTGATTCTTATGTTGATGCGAATTATTGACAGATCCTCTGTTACTTGGAAGCAAGGTTTCTTCATGAAATAACCCAGAGTTTCAACTTCCAATGTGGCAGGAATTGTTACACGACGACCACTAGTGCTGCAATTACATAAGACTGATGACAGGTCTGAGTATGCCGAGTTTCTACACATGCCCAAGAAGAGGTTCACTGACTTTGGTAAGCTTATGATTTTGATCTCCAAGGTTTCGTCCATTTTGAACCAGACTCTAGGCCTGTCTGCAAATGAACATGGTCTGCACATAGAATGCTTAACCACCCTATACACTTTGTAGGTAGTGCACATTGGATGCATTTGTTTTTTACTCCCTTTTGATGTTGCAAATTGATGTAACTTCTTTCTCATGCAGCTGCGGTGAGGAAAGAGATTTCTGATGAGACAGACAGAATCACAGGCCGCACAAAGCAGATTTCCAATGTCCCAATTCATCTAAGTGTTTACTCTCCAAACGGTAATTCAATTGCTGTGAAAGCAGGGAACAAGGTGGCCAAGGATGTACTGATATTGCAGATCTGTTTTGTATTGAACAAAATGTCAAAGACACAGTTATTTCCTACTGTGGCCCTTAATACCCAGTTCTCCCTCTGGAATTAATCTAGTCTGTAGGGCTGGTTGTGTTTGACTTTTTTCAAGCTCTACATCAGGGGTGATTTACTCCTAGTTGTGTTTGGGTGCTTCTTAAAGTAAAGACTTTTCTTTTGCTTTTTCCTGTCTTTGGGCCAGTGCTATATGGACATTAGGAATCTTAATAGATCTATTCCAGGGAATCTGACAATCTCTTTTGGTTGCAGTGGTGAATCTCACTCTCATTGATCTTCCTGGTCTAACAAAAATTGCTGTTGGTAAGTCATAATGTGGAATTTGTTCCACAGATTTTCATTATTTTTTTCTCTACAGTAGATTGCAAGCTGGGCTGATTTCAAATATAGGGACATGTTGCTGATCTTTGGTAAGGTCTCTTCTGTGATTATGTGTTTTTCTCAATTTCCAGTTATTATGTCATTAGTTGCCAGTTTGCAAACATGTTGAGCATGATAAGCTTGTTTCTCCAGACGGGCAATCGGAGAGCATTGTTGGAGATATAGAAAACATGGTCCGATCTTATATTGAGAAGGTAATCTCATTTGTACTTTCTCAATAGATCAGTCACCTTCAAATGTAATGTGAATTTGGTCCAAATTAGGGACAGAACAGGAGCAAGTAACCCGAAGCTTAGTTAGGGGTTAACATAAGTGTCTTTTCTTTGCAGCCGAATTCTATTATTCTGGCCGTCTCTCCCGCCAATCAGGATATTGCCACATCTGATGCGATTAAAATTGCCAGAGAGGTTGACCCACAAGGTTTGTGCTTCTTGACTAATGATCCCATTTCTAGCCTTATGCCTACAGTGTTCCATGAATGACATTCTTTGTGTGAAATGGATTATTTGGAGGAGTTGCATTTCAGTCTAGATTTCTTTTTAGGTTTATACTCTGGAGTGGACCTTTATGTCTCCATATTTATGTAGATAGGGTCAATTTGGAAAATCTACCCAGTTCACTGCTTTGGAGGACATTGTAGCATCTAAGTTCTTATGTTGCACTTGCACTGATGCTTGGGATTTTTTTATTGTAGTTATTCTTGAGCTTATGCTTGAGGTCTTTCTTTGTTTCTTTGTCTGGTCTTCATTGTGGGGTCTGTTGCTAGCCAGTAGTATGGCTGAGTCTTCCTGTTGCTTCCGGAATTGCAGCAGAAACTCAGTTCGCAGGCTGGTGCTTGGCACTGTCCTTTACCCACTGTAGGGAGCTGATGAAGTCAGTGGGGAAGGTGTGATAGTTAAGTCACTATCATAGATGCTACTGTTGATGGTCCCTGAACAGGTGTGAGACTGGCACTTTCGTTCATACCGCTGTGTGTTTTTCGTGTTTTGTTTTGTTTCTCCCCTTGAATGGTTCTTTCTGTGGCTTCCTGAAGAAGTGTTAACCTTGCTGTTTTCTTCTTCATCGTGAGAATGGAGATTTCTCTATTCTTATGAAAGATATTATTCTTGAGCTTGAATTATTTTCCCATTTGTTTCTACAGTAGTTTCATCTCTTTTCTTCCAATGTTGCAGTTTGCTTGCCAATCTTTACAAAATTTTGGGTAGCTTACCATGCTCTTACTTTGCAGATTATCTCCTCTATACTCAGGAATGGTCTTTGACATAATTCATGATTTCCATAGGCTAGGGGTTCCTATGGCACCAAATAATCTTGTTGGAAGCTATGTTGCAATCTCAACTCCCATTACTCATTTCATGACATGGAACTCATGATGCAGTCATTTTGAGAATTTTTGTCCCTTATCTGATATATAATTCTATGTGAGCTTGGATTCAGGTGAACGCACTTTCGGTGTGCTTACAAAGCTGGATCTTATGGACAAGGGTACAAATGCTCTTGATGTGAGCCCTCCTCCCTCTGATTGTTGTTCTTCTCAGTTTCAGTTGCTTACAATTTACAATTCTCATTAAAAGGAACCTGACATGGGCTGCTAGGACATTTCTCACCAAAGCTACTTGGGACTTTCTGGGTGTATTACTTATGATGATAAGCTGCATATGCTTCGGGCTGCCTATGAGAGGAAGCTGGCAAAAATGCAGCTACCTTGCATGTCATTCTATGTTGAGCGGATCATGTTGTGATTGGGGAGAACATCATGGTGTGCTGTATGGGGACCCTGACATTGGTACCAGTGGTGGGATGCTCTGGGACGACAAAATAGTTGCAATAATTCTCTGAAGAGAACAGGAAATACAACTGATATTTATAATGTGCACATGACTCCATCTCCTTCAACAGGTGTTGGAGGGACGGGCATACAGGCTGCAGCATCCATGGGTTGGAGTTGTGAATCGATCACAACAAGATATCAACAAAAATGTAGACATGATAGCTGCAAGGCGCAGGGAGCGTGACTATTTCCAGCAGAGTTCAGATTACGGCCACCTTACAAGCAGAATGGGTTCTGAATACTTGGGAAAAGTATTGTCTAAGGTATAATGCAGTATCCTCTATTTGCCACTAATCTTGGGTTTTTTTTTTTGATCTTTCTTTTCTCCCATATATGCATTGGTTGATGTCAGCTCGTGTCTTATGAGTGACTTTCATATGCAAGACATGCACAATAGAAATTAGGTTATATCTGACGATAAGAGTAAATATCTGAAGGATGTGGCTTCTTTGTGATGCTTGCTTGAAGTTCAAGCTCTCTAAAGGATGTTACACAGCGGATTGTCTTCCTCTTACAGTCTACTGTGAGAGGTCCAAATTTCAAATGCATGAAAAGGTTGTGTAACTAAAATCTACATCTGATGCCAAACATATTGTTTGTGTGCAGCATTTGGAGGCTTTTATCAAGGCACGTATTCCTAGTATCCAGGCCATGATCAACAAGCAGATTGATGAGCTTGAAACTGAACTTAACCAAATTGGCAGGCCATTGGCAAATGATGCAGGGGTACAAGTCTCTTCCCGCATCATCTATTCTTTCTGGGGGACTCCAATTTCTATTTGCGCTTGTTGAAGCCAAACTGTTGTGCTGTTGGTGAGGAAGTTGACACAATTTTGCATGCATCCCAAGTTGGTAACATCACATTCCATGATGACTTTGGTTAATGACTAAGGCAGAATTGGGTATTTCTTATACACAGATGTGTGTCTTCTGCAGGCTCAACTATACACCATTTTGGAGCTTTGCAGGGCATTTGACCATATCTTTAAAGATCATCTTGATGGAGTGTAAGTCCATTTTCTTTTCTCATAATGTGTTGTTAACAATGATGTGTGCTCTTGGCAAGAAGCCCTCCTGTAAGCTTTGTAGATATGTCATAAGATACAGGCAGAGCATTGGAGATAAAGGCTGGGTGATTTCAAACATGTCAAACACAGCCTAAGGATTCAGCAACAAAACAATAGCACTGATCTTTTGTGAGACCAACTTTTTACTAGGGGAGTTTGGATCTGCTCTTGGTACTTAGGGAATTGACTCCTGTGGTGGCCACAACTAGATTCCACCTAGTTATGAAATTTCAGAGTAAACATTAGAAAATTGCTGTTTCTTGAAACTGACACATCGTATGTTATGGCAGACGACCAGGAGGTGAAAAAATTTACTCTGTATTTGATAACCAACTACCAGCTGCACTGAAAAAGCTGCCATTTGACAAGCACCTCTCAGCCCAAAATGTGCGAAAAATTGTGTCAGAGGCTGATGGCTACCAGCCCCATCTGATTGCCCCTGAGCAAGGTTACAGGCGCCTGATTGAGAGTTCCCTCATCCTCTTCCGTGGACCAGCAGAAGCAGTAGTTGATGCAGTATGTCTTTGACCATGTGCTGCTGTTGTTCAAAATTCTCTCAAGTCTTTTCTTTGTCTATTAGGGTTGGGTCTCTTTTCTTGTTTTTCTTTTTGTATTTGTTGATATGTTGTCAAATTTGAATCTTTATAACAAAGTTATGGGGTCATCTCTCTCAATTCTATGCAAGTTGATTCAAATTATATGTACAGAGAGGTCCCTATACCTATAAATATATTGACCTTGTTGCAGCATAACTTCTTGTCACCTTTGGAGTACATTCTCACTATCGCCAACCTAAATATTTGACATTGGTTTTTCCAGATACATTTCATCCTCAGGGACCTTGTCCGTAAATCAGTAGGCGAGTGCACTGTAAGTTTTGCTATTCCCTTGCTTTATTTCAATCCTTTCGATTGCACCTTAGTGTTTTGTCTACAACACATCTTGGAATTGCTTCTTAGCAAGTGACAAGAGTCTTCCAGACACATCTGTTCACTGATTGCATTTGCATGTCTGTGGAATTTTGCAGGAGTTGAAGCGCTTTCCCACCCTTCAAGCAGAGCTTGCTCAAGCAGCTGTAGAGGCCTTGGAAAGAATGCGAGACGAAAGTCGAAAGACATCTCTCAGGCTGGTAGATATGGAGGCAAGTTATTTGACTGTTGATTTCTTCAGAAAGCTTCCCCAAGAAGTGGAGAAGGGAGGAAATCCCGGTGCTTCCACAATGGACCGTTACACTGATGGTCATTTGCGGAGAATTGGTGAGCTCAATTCTTTCACATTTCATGAAAGATCAGCAGATTTGTTTCTTGCAGCAACAGCAAAGTCAGATCCTTTATTGTACTGAAAAGGTAGTTATGAGGGTGCTTGGATGTTCTGGCAGGCTCAAATGTGTCTGCATATGTGAACATGGTCTGTGACCTGCTGAGAAACTCTCTTCCAAAAGCTGTTGTCCACTGTCAAGTTCGGGAGGCAAAGCGGTCTCTCCTTGACCATTTCTATGCGCAAGTTGGGAAGCGAGAGGTAGACATCATTTTTCCAGTCTTACTGTGGTTTCTTGTCCTGAAGGTTGTTTGTAATTCTTGTGGGGGTTTGCCTTGACTGTGAATATTGTCACATTTTGTCTCCTTGAGAGAGAGGCATGTAGATATTTTAGATATGATATCATGGCAACACTTGCCAAACATACTGATTGATGAACTGATCAATGAAGGGAAAGCAACTGTCTCAAATGCTGGATGAAGATCCTGCACTCATGGAGCGCAGAACTCAAATTGCAAAGAGGCTTGAGCTTTATAGAGCTGCTCGTGATGAGATTGATGCTGTGGCATGGCTGAAGTGAGTCTTTGCACTTGGCCATCACAGAGAGATCCCTCACCAATTTCAAGATATCTCTTCCTTTCTCATCACCTATTGACTCTGGAGGTCTTCAGTGTCTAGATGCAGTGACGCTTTCTTTGTGGGGACCATGCAATGAATTGAGACAAATATCATAATTATTTGTCAGGTATGTTGAAGGGAGTGGAACCAGAAGTGTTTCAAGCTGTTGGATTGGTGTGAGAACTGGTGACCTTCTAGAAAGTTAGATTCATTCTTGAACTGAGTTGCAGTTTTCATTTGAATGGCCACAGGTATTTGAGTTATAAGTACAGTGTAGTGTGATTTTTTTTCTCACAGGGTCCTGAACTGCTACAGTTCATTGTCTTAAAGGCAATATGTTGAGAAATCCATTCTTTTATATAAGTGTTGCAAAGGGCACTCTACTTTGACTACTTTTCCAGGTAACTCTTGTATGGTGTCTCCTTGTTTGGTAGGTTAATATATTTCAATGTGAAATAGCCATGTGGCTTGACATCCTTAATACAACAAATTTGCTTAATGTCCCTGCCACAGAATAACTGAATATTATCAGTGATTATCTCTGAAACTAGCAGCACCCTTGCTGAATATGTGGAACTGGGTTATTAGTATTGAGATTGTGGTTGCATGGCTGTGAGGGGGAGTTTCCACTTCACTTCCAACTGATTGACATAAGTCATTCAGTGGGAGGGTTATTCAATTCTATCCTGCTTGAAGGAGGTACTGATGGAGCACTGACCTGCTCAAAACAGGAGATTGTGTTGAGGTATGTACTATGTTGACATATGAGATTGCAGATGAAATTGAATGCACCTAAATGCAATATGATATGAAAGTTACTGAGTGAGTTCGCCCATGGTTTTGGGGCATTAAATGTCCTGACTCTAAAGACTGATTAGTGACTGCTTTGCAATAGAAGTTTTGGTGTACAGATTAGCTCATATATGTTGGCTCTGGCGTTGATTTTGTGGAATATAATGATGGTGAATGCAACCTTAATCTGCAAGTTTCATTGTGATCTAATGGACACAGGTGGGGGTGTTGGCAAGCTGCAGGGTAAAAGTGTTGAATGCTCTTACAGATCCCCAAAAACAATTGACAGGTTCTTTTGTGTCCATGGAGTATTGTACCCAAGTGATTACAACACTGGAGCAAATCATGAAATGATACAAAGACATAATCAGCAGCTGAAAGAAGAGTTGTCAAATGTAAGAGGTAAACATGGATTATGAGCTGAAATTTTTTGAGTTCCATTCTTCTTGCTTGCCATCAAGATTTATGCACAGCATTCTTTCCAGAATGACTGCTTGTCTGACTTTTGGACATACCGACCTAGTCTTGGTATTGGGTACTTTTTCAAAGATTTCATGCCTGCGTGGTCCTGGTATTGGGCACTCTTAAATATTTTCATGTCACCATGGTCCTCACATTTGAGGTTCAATATGGATTGCTGTAGAGCTGGGAGTTTCCTGTCATGATAACACGCCCTGTTTGTGATCATGAGCATTTTCCCCCTTGTCATGCAGGAGCATTAAGCGTTGAGGTGTGTAACAATTCTGAAGCTGTTGGAAGTGTGGGCATTTCTACGACAATTTCTAACCTTCACATTGGATCCAAGGATTACTGAGACCTAAGATGGGAATAAGGTACAAATTGGGAATTACAATTACTATTTGCTATCTAGGTCTGTCTAATTTGTATGGATCAATGACAATGGAACACGATTGCAGTATCCCATCTAATAAGTTTTATAAACCTGGAACGAAACATACAGAATTGTGTATGGGAGGTCTAAGTACAGGTCCCCTTTCTGAAGTTGAAAATGGTTCACGAGGGAAACAGTGATTAGTGAGACAGTTTAGTTGCCTAAGTTACAATGTTCACAAGGGAAACAGTGATTAGGGAGAACATTAAATTGCCTAATTTACAAAACAAAATAGAACTGGAGATGATTGAATCTAGTATTTTCAGTCAAACTTGAATCTTGCAAGCATAATGATTGCATTTTTGTTCCTTTACTTATGTGTGACCCACCCTTGACATTATTATCCGAATGACAACATTTGCATGGCCAAATCCATTAGTTCTACATGTTGATTTTCAGAGAATTCAACAAATCAGTGAGTTGTTAGTTTCTTCTTTTTGACAATCATGAAAATGGTAATGACTTCACTAAATAGTGCATTTAAGTTTATTATATATGATCAATTGTTGAATTACATTTTGTATGTGGAAATTTTGAAAATAACATGTATGTAACTTAACCTAAAGGGTGAAAGGAAAATTTCCATGTCTCAGTTTTAGGATGCTCATGTTTTTCTTTGGGATTTGATCCATGTTAACAAGCATGCTTCATCTTGTCTCATGTAATTTGGACTTCTTCAAATTCTTGGAATTGCAATTGCACATGATTTGGAATTTGGAATTGATATTCCTTCAAATAAGTTTTTAAAAATCATATATATTCAAATAATATTAATAATAATGTACATGAAAAATCATAAGTCAAATTGATACGTCATAAAATTGACCTTTTCCAGTTTCAATGTTTTGTGGTGTGCAAGTTGGCACAAAACCCAAAAATTCCCAAGGCCTCATATTTAAATAAGTCTAAGCCCCCTCATATTTTGACCTTAATAAACACAATAATCTTTTTTTTTAAATAAAGGAGGTTTGATAAACCCCAATGAACCACCTACATGATTAAAATCATCATGGACTAGAGCACAACTGAAAGTATAAAATGTGAAAAAAGTAAAATCAGCGCCTTTTAATAGTCAACTTTTGAAAAATAATTTAATAGAATGTGCAATAAATTGTTCAATTGATAATGAGAATGTGTCTTAAAGTTTTTTGGTAATGCCTCCTCCCTTGATTTGCCACCTTTTGCCTCTTTATTTCTATATTTAAATTTTTTTTTATCAAATTTCCCTTTCCTTTTGTCAAGTCCTTGTTGTGCTTTTTATAATTTTTATTGATTTGAACAAGTGTAGGTTGTCAATTGAAGGTTAAGGCTTTGACACTTTTCTCATTGGGAAAGAAGTAAATTTTACATCACAATTCAAAGAAATGATTCGATGAGGAAGTTTATTATTGTTCGAAAAGCACTGCCTGGATTTTTCCATTGCATTTTCAGCTCCCTTACCTGCCTGAAGAAACCTGCTTCCAGCAAGCTGGATCTTCTGCGGTGGAAGGTACCAGCTAGCCTGTCACTATTTCTAAAAAGTGAAAAAATCCCAGTTCTGCTTTACTTAAGGAAAGGGCCCTTTTCCTATGCCTAAGTTTTTCAAAAACTCACAAAAATCCAATCAAAAATTTGATGGCTGGAACCATCACAGGAGAGACAAAAAGGGAAGGCCAAAGAAAGGCCAAAAGACTAACAACTCGCAAGAACCCAAAAAAAAGAAGGAAGAGAGCTAGCCTCTCTTGTGATAGGAAATTATTTCACCCATGGCCCTTCTAATGTCACTTGCATGCAAATTGTGAGATCCAATAGGAATGAGAGGTCTAGAACAAGCATCACTCCCAACACAATCTTCCTTTCTATACTAGAAGATAAAGCACATTAAAAATAAATATTAACATGTTGTTTAAAAAATTGAATGCAAAAAGACAAGGATAAATGATCATTTGATTGTCTATTGTGGAAAAGATGGGCATACTCCCTAATGAAACAATCCATATCGTGTCTAGGTGTGTTGTGCACCTCCATGGCCATTGGTATAAAATGGTGCCTCTCATGAAACCCTCTATACTTGTGGATCTTAACAACGACAGTAAATTTTGCAGTTGCATTTGCTAGTTGATTAATGACACTCAAAACCATTATCTTTCATGTTGAGTCAGTAACCACCACATTGACAATGAAAACTTGGTTTTCTTGGGTCATGTAAAAATTGACTCGTGATGAAACTTTTGACGTAAGGGCACACCACCATTCTCTCCATGCAAGTAATGAGTTAAGTGAGTGCCAAATGTGTCCAACTTGTGTACACATTCACATGTGAGAAGACTAGATGCCGATGACAAAATCAAATTGAGACAAAAATGTTAACGTTGAAATAAAAGTAGAATGTGTGATGTGAAACCAACAGATAAATGGTTTAGCAACCAACCATAGCCCTATCCCCTTGCTAAAAAAAAAAGTGAATGTGGGCTTTGGATGTTGAGGAAATGGAGTCATCTTCCAAGATAAACTTAAAGGATGTGTTGTGATGAATGTCCATGAAAGATGCATGTAGACTTGGGGTGTTGATAACTATTAGATTTTCAAAAAAATAGTGCATATCCCTAGTTGCAAGAAGAAGGTTATCTCGCGTTGCATGTAATCATGATTAAAGTAGGTGTGCATCCCCCCCACCCCCCCCAACCTGAGAAACATATTCCTCCAAAACAAGTCTATTGAAAATACAAAACCTAGACCACAAATACAGAATCACCAAAGCCCAACTCACTAGAAAAACAAATGAAACACAATCCTTCATAGAAAGAAGGCTTATGCCACCAAAATATATTATTAGTTGAACTTGACACCTCATTAAGGGACCTTGAAAAGATTCTCATGATCCTAGACCCATAATGTCTTCACATATTTGCATAATTTTCCTATCAAAACTCATCAAAAAAGATGAGAGGAAAAAATTTTAAAAAATAAAATAATAAAATAAAAAAAAAAATTTTGTGTGAAATAAGCAAGTTAACAACCTACAATTAAAAACAAAATGTCCAAAGCAACCTTGGGATTTCCCATGAAAAGAAAATTATCAATATACGTCATGTTATGAAATAAAACCTCATCCAAAAAATGAGTGACAAAATCCTAATAATTCACTAACACACCCAAAAAGTGTAAACCATCTATGACCAAAGTGTAAACTTGAAAAATCTCTATACTTGAAAAGATCCTTGTTGAGCTTCAAAAACTTGCACTTTGACCCTAAGCCCAACTAAGGTCTCACTCAAAGGACCCACAACTTAACCATTTCAAAAACTAACTTTCCATGTTTTCCTTATTGACTTCCAAGTAGTCAAAGGGCAAGTGAAGTGGGAAGCTGCCTTGGTACTACCCAGCTGGTATCCTTCTTAAAATGATACCCGACCCACACTGATAGATACCCACCCTCTCACACACCCGGCTCACAACATCGAAAAACAGATTAGGGTTAGGGTTCCAAAGAAAGCTGCAGAAGAAGACATGCTCACAGGATGATCGAGCACACCGGAGTAGCAATCTGGGCAGCTGGAGAAAGCCAAGGAGACGGCAATGGCAGAGAGCGTAACGGCGGAGGTCAAGGAAAATTCCAGCTTACGTGCAAGGACCAAAGCTCGTGTCGACAAGCCTGAGGAGCCGTCCGCTGAGAAGCAGAAGAAGAGCAAGAACTCAGAAAATGCTGCGACCGATGATGAACAGTTGGGCAGATTGCAGCCTGCGTGCTTGGGAATTGGAGTGGCCGTCATACTGGCATCCATTATCCTTTACCTTGCGACGCCACCGGGTCCCATGAAACCTGTATGTATCAGAGATTCCTTGCCCTTGGAAAATCTTCAACCTGCATACTATAATGCTGTTAACGATGTCTCTCGATGTCAGCTCTCTTGGAAAATTTTCGGGTTTTGTGCCTAAGCAAACCGCTGTGTACAAACAGAAGACTGTGTCTGTTTTGTGTTCTCAGAGAATTTGGACTCCCGTGGAGCTAGCCAGATACAATGGATCCAACCCTAAGCTACCACTTCTTCTGAGCATTTTAGGGTATCATTTCTTTCTTTTTCATTCTTGCATTTCAATCTTTCTCCACGAATGTCATTTCCAGCTGTTAGTGAAGTGCTACGGGTGGTTTTCCCATGAGAAATTCGATCTCAAATTGATTTCAAGGAAATGTTACGGACAATGTTTGGACTGATCTTCTTTGTTGGCATCTTGGCAAGGCCAGAAGTGTTTTTGATGTAAGTAAAGGCCATGTGCATTATGGACCCAAAGGCAGTTACCATCATTTTCTTGGAAGGTGCAGTTCTCTCTCTCGCTCTCCCTCTCTCTCAGATTCTCTTGACTCTCTTATCTTGATTCCTAAACCCTAAACTTAACGTCACTGCTTCCATTGTGTTTCTGATGTATACCTATTTGTTAATGTGCTTAAGGTATAGAGATAATTGCTTGACTGATTCTAGATAACTTTTCTGACAAGAAAGAAAGCTGAATTGGTCAATTGAGAATCTGTGAGTGTGAGATAGTGTCTTGAGTGTGTTTTGGCAAGGTTATTGATTTGTTGGTAAAACCCTAGCACTACCTCTTTAACAATGCAACACTGGTAGCATGTCTGTGGCTGAGCAGAAGGAGGACCTAATCCTAATGTAAAGCAGAATTTTACTGGAGTGTAGCTAATTCTGAGTCAGTTAATGGTGAAAATGAGAGGAAAGGAGAAAGATGTGCTCAATGCATAATAGTGCTGCTTGATAGCACAATCCAGTCAAACCTGCTGAAAAGCTTTGTGATTTTATTTTCAGAACAGAAAACTGAAGAGAGGTCTTGTCATCTTACTGTAGCAGGGATGCTTCACGGGCATTTGTATCAGGAAACTTTACTGGTAAGTCAATAACGATGATCCAAAGTCACCTATGTTACTGCTACAACTTCAGTGCATTAGTACCATCAGTTAACATGCCATGAGATTTGGGAACTCTCAAGTAGTTCAGAAGCAACACCGTGATGTGTTTGGTTGTCTGGAATTTTGTTATGTCTTTTCAGCTGTGAGACATGTTGGACATGTTGCCTGTCTGAAAATTTGTGGGATTCAATGGCCTTGATTCTGCAGGTGCTGGATTGACTGATTCCTTGAAAGGACTCACTGCATCAGAGGTGAGCTCTCATGGTCCCTCACTGGCTTGTTATCAACCTATATGTGCCCTGTAATAGAGCATCTAAGAAGTGTGCCTGAATCTCATTGCTCTGTCATAAACTGCTGAGTACTTGTACACAATTTACCTTATCAACCCATTGAAAGGAAGGTCTGACTAAAGCAATGTCACAAAATGCCTGTAGCTTGCCTTAACTCAGGTCTTGCTGTTTCCAGATCAAGAGCATTGAGGATTGGCGAATGTTTTTTTCAAAGACTTATATGTGAGTTGATTGACCTTTCAGGTCCCCACAACCAAAGTTCTTGGGATTGTTTGTGGTTTGAGTTATCTTTCTCTGATAGTTTTTCTGGTTAGCCTTGACCTGTTTATGTTCCTTTCAAGTTCTTATTATGCTTTTCTGGTGGCAGTACCATCTTTTGCTGTTTTTATTATTCAGTAACCTGTTGGTGATTTCTTCTCCCAACTTTGTCTATCCCTGTCTATCAGGAGGAATCTCATCTGTGGGGTTGAATCAGCTACGTTGGGAAGCTTGTAGGAAGGTTTTATGATGAGGATGGGAACCCCACAAAGGAGCTCAGCCGAGTGGCGAAGAAGATAGCACAAGCAAACAAACTTGCTGAACAACAGAAGGCTGATGAAGACCGATTTCCCAACTGCAATTCACGCTGGTCCCAAGACAAAGGCGGGGAGGTATGACTAGAACCAATTGACCCCTCAAACTCTGAAGAGCCATTTGTTTGCTTTCACAGAACTCCCCTACCAAGATCATCTCAATCCTGATTCCCCAAATTCTTGTCTTGACCTTCTATTACATATTTTTTCCAGTTGCATCCTGAATCCACCAGAGTCAAAGCCGTAATGGCGAGTCCTAAGTTTTGTTCCCCAACTGTTGGTCCATTATATGTTAATTCCTGTTCTTACAACTTTGTTGGATGTGATTCATGTTCAGGTGTGGTGCAACTCAGGTCACTATCCCCGTATAGTGGAGAGAGTTGCAGAATTGCCAAGAAAAGGACCTCCAGGAACACGATGTGCATGCTTTGAGGAAGATGAACTCAAGCGGCCTGGACTGCGGGTATATGAAAGCTGCGATTACTACTCCAACAAGTGCAACACGCCTTGAATGAGCACCCAGGTCTTACATGTTTCACAGTCTTGGGACAGCTGCTGGAGTGTGTCCTGTTTATTTGTGCACTGTGTAGAAAATGGTGATGCAGTTTGTTTTTCAGGAGCTGCTAGTTGCGTTTGGTCTTTACTATAATCTTCTGATATAGATCTCAATAGTCATGTGAAGCATCTTTCAGCAATATGGTAAGGTGAGGTTGCTGATAATCACCTACTTAAACAGCCATCAACAGGAAACTAGCGTGCAGCTATTGCAACTTCTGCTTATTGTACAGCTGGAACAGGCCATTGGAGGCAGAATCAAATAATGTAACCATTTTGGAGAGTTTAGCCACTCTGTGGAAAATTGCTGGTATGCAATTGATCCAATGGCTTGTTACAAAGATTCTTGGATGCTAGCACTGTTACTTTGGAGATTTTTCTTAAAGATTCTGCTGCATTGGAAAATATGCAGATTCCCTGGTGAGTGCATGTGGAAAATCAGTTTGATGGCACTGCTGGGATCAATTGGAAATCCAATAACAATGCAAAGGTTCTCTGTTTCTTCAAGGATAAATTATGGTTTGGAGCTGTAGATTCAGTGCAAGAGATTTAAATGTTGATGAAGAAACTGGATGTTGCAGCTGAAATTTATCATAAGAAGAGTGTTGTGTTGTGAGACTTGCTTCGTGTTGTGCCTTCTGTACATGATTGGGAATGATACTGAGGGCATCTTATTGAGTGCTGAGAGTGTATTATAGCATTCCCTGAATTAATGTTATTGTGGAATGAGATTGCAAGGTCCAAGGAAAGCAAATGCTTGAGAAATGGAGTCAACAATGCTTTGGACAATGTGAAGATGTGAAGAGAGATGAAATCAAATTTGAGCATGACATGGTTCAGAGATCAATCAGTTGTTGACAAGGGCAGACAGGAGTTCCAATAGCTAGTTGGCCACAAAAACTAAAAGAGGGAAAAAAGAACCTATATCCAGGCAGAAAATGAATGTAATATGCTGAAATGGAACCAAAGCAGATTTTGTTTTAATGATTTAACACAATTAAATTACATATGATGTTGATCAAATTATAGCTGTAGTAATCATCCTGTCACCAAAAATGGGGTGAAGGAGAAAGACTTCCAATCACCTCTCACTCCTATCCTTTGATGCTGAGGAGAAAACTTCAAACTTCACACATTACTTTCCCATTCGGAAAGAAAGATCTATGAAGTTGAAGAGAAATCTCCACAACAAGTAAAGGTAACACGAAAATGAGTGCAGTCATAACCTCATGAGAGTCGCTCACAAAGTGACAGACCATCACCTTCACCACAAACGGCAGTGACGAGCTGCCATGACTACCCACTGAGTTCATCAGCTCCCAACAGTGGGTGTAGATACGCATATAATAATCTTCCCAAAAACTTGGGCAAACCATTATACACAATCTGCGTCCT
>Ga0116231_10002911_pt1 | contig 35736 bp, 31 predicted proteins | sample S1TSphgellanicum_2_FD_89695 | JGI IMG/M metagenome (GOLD analysis project Ga0116231, IMG submission 89695) | Host-associated microbial communities from peat moss isolated from Minnesota, USA - S1T2_Fd - Sphagnum magellanicum MG | ecosystem: Host-associated > Plants > Peat moss > Unclassified...
ATTTTTTATTTATTTTTTTTTTATTTTTAAAAATCCTTTTAAAAAAAAAAAACCTTTTATTTTGGTGAAACTTTTTTTTAAAAAAATTAACCCCCCCCCCCCCCTCCGCCGACAACCAACATATTTTTTTGGTTTCTAATTTTCCTAACTTGGTAATTATTCTTGAGAAAAAAATGGAAAATATAGTCCAAATTCAAGAAAAATTGCAAACAACAACAAAAATTGTCAAAACTTTGAAATCACAAATTTCATAGAAAAAGGTTACTCATAATGAGTAAAAGTTTTAAAGTAATATTAATTTAAATTATAATAATTCCAACATTAAACACATAAATAATTTCAAGGTCAAATTTATTTGAAAACTTTTAAGTTTAATCTTTGAGATCATTATAAACCTTATCTTTTTTTTTGAAAATGTAAAATAAATATTAATGATGTAGTTAAGGTTCATTTGTGATGAATTTCCACCATTTTGTAAACAAAGAAAGGCCATCAACATCAAGAAAAGATTTTCATATTTTTAAAAATGATATAGTTATATAGTGGGTTCTATGAATTGCAGCCAAAATAGAAAAATATTTTTTTTAAATTTTATTTTCATATATGGCTTATAGCTAGAACATGGCTATATTTTCTTATGGATGATCTTGAAGATGATTAAAAAATTGAAAAAATGAAAAGATTAAAAAAATCATTGATGTCATTATTATTATCGACATTTTAATTCGTTTATTTATTTATTAAATCTTTTAAATTCATCTCTAAATATTTAAACATAAGCTTGAAACAATACAAGTTAGTTTTTTTTTATAAACCATGTTTAAAATATAAATATATAATATATAATATTGATAATTTTTAATAATAATATTTAAAAATTTAAAATTTTAATTCATTTTCTTAAATGGATTTTTTTTTCATACACCAAGGGAAAAAATGGGGGAAAAAAAATAGGGATTATTTTTGGGGTTTTTTTGGTGTGGCATCATGAACATTCATAATAATAAACTTGTCCATGATGCTTAAAATAAATTAGGAGGGAAATATAAATTATAATTTACATAAATATACAAGACTTTAATATATGAAAAAAATTTATATTAAAGGTCTACATGTATCCTATACTTTGCATGCATGAACATTTTGAACTAATCATTCATCCATTCAAATATAAATGTGAGAATTTCCAAATTTTTAGACATCCAATTCAAAAAAATTTGGTGAATGCAAAATGCAACTCATGAATAGTGGATTTAACAACATTCAAAGTGAATGATTCAACTTGTGTGCAAATATTAATAGTTAAAAAGATGCGAAAAAATTCACTAACCCATTCAAATATAAATGTGAAACATTAATTTGTTATGTGTGTTTCAATATATATTAGTAAGTGCAATATGCAACGTCCAAATAATGGTTCAATAAGCTCAAAGTGGATTATTCGACTCATGTAAAAATGTTGATATTTCAAAAAATGTGAAAATTTTCACTAAATTATTCAAATATAATTGCAAAAAATATTAAATTGTATGTGTTTTAGTATATTATAATAGGTGCAAAATGTAGTTTATGAGTAATGGTTTCATTACATTAAAAGTGAATGGTTCAATTTTGATAATTGAAAAGATGTGAAAAAAATCATTAATTCATTTCAATAGAAATGTGGGGTTTTAATAAATTATGGTAAATGTAAAAAGCAACTCCTAAATATGGTTTCAACGTGTTAAAAGTTGATAGTTCAACTCATCTACCATGTTGATGGTTAAATGAATATTTAAAAAATCATTAACTTGAGTCAAAACATCTAATTAAGAGTTAAAAAGGGCATCAGATGTTAGACTTAATCAGTCAAAATAACAAAAAATGTGAATTTTAATTTTTGGTGATGACTTAAAATTTTGATCATTTTTAAAAATGAAACATTGAATCTATAAGGAATCTGCACATTTAAAAAAATTCATATCTATTCAATGATGACTAACAAAAAAAAGTAATGCATTGGGGGACATTTAAATATTTTTTACAATGTTACAAAAAAATTCTTTTAAAAATTCATTTATAGATAAAAGTTTTTATTGGGAAAAAGGACTTATAGTTCTTTTCCAAAGTAATCCCTTTGGCTCTTAGTTACAAGTTTTTGACCACTCATGATAATCCAATGTGTAAATAAAGTTAAAAGCTATTTCAATTTCCATGTCAACAATTTGAAATTACTAAATAATTAAATAAGGTCCAAATTATATTCATAAGTGAATAACATAGTGAACATAAAAACTATGAATAATATTGACCATTAATTAATGCAACAAGCCACTTGTAAACTTAAGATGGCCAAATGTAGTTAAAATGTAATCAAATTAGACAATAGTTGTAATGTGTGCGGGTGGAAAAGGACAAGATTTCTTCCTATGTGTTTTTTATCTTCTTTATACTCTCAATATCATACATAAAAAAAAACTAGTTAAAAAATAAATTTTTAACAAATATCCTAACCCTCCTTAATCCTTAACTTACCTTCCTAAAACATCATTTGAATTGCACCTCAGTAGTCATAATCTCACCTACCCTGTACTTACTGAACCTATTATGTCCAACTTGTTTCAAAATAGACATCACAATGCTTACTCCTTGTGCTTATTTGGTTTGATTACTATAGTACAATCTTGCCTTTAACACCATTCCAAAAAACCTTCACAATATCCCAATATTCAATGGTTTAGCCTAATTTTGGGTGAATGCAAGGTAGGGTGGCTCACTTTATGCGTCACAAAGTAGTTTTTTGCATAGTGGTATGCATTGACATGTTATTTACTTGCCATCAAATTATAAATATGACAAAATTTCAATTGGATTATGAGTATTAACTTCAATTAAAAGAAATCTATAAAAAAATTGAAAAAACTTTTCAAGTTGAATTTTAAGGACCGGTTATGAAACTGTAAGTCTATTTTAGTGCATTTTTGTATATCACTTTTATTTCTTGTATTTTATAGGGACTTAGTATAGGATGTGTTAAAAAAAATGGAAGAGAACCACATAATCTTTGTTAAAACACCTTCAATAAAAAAGAAAATATGGACTTTTGAAGGCCTTGAAATGAACCTTTTCTTCAAAAGTCCACAACAAAGCCATTTTTGGATGGATTTCTGTTTTTTTTTCAACATGGATGTTAAACAAATGTTTAATTGGGTAATTCTTAAAATGGATTTTATTCTTGCTATGAAGATGACTTCCTAAGTGTCAGCAACTAATAATGTGATGTAATTGATGGATTCTGTTAAGTTGTTAATTAGGGTTTAATGGGCAAGTTCGCATGTGGGACCAATGTGAATGTTGTTAACATTCTTGCTTTTCGAAGGACCTAGTGTAATTGTTTGTGCTTGCAACATGTGTGTTTGAATTTTGCATCAACTTGTCATGAAAGTTTTATTTTTGTCGTTGATTCATTGGGGATGTTCCATCATGGGTAACACTAGAGATTAAGGAAGGCATGTTAGAAATTCTAAGGATGGTCCATAGGAGAGAGCAAAGGTTGAAGAGTTGCAATGTTTTGTCATCAGTGATAGAGAAAAGCACACAATGTATTGTTGCAATAAGCTAAGGTCCTAGCTATTGAGGATGTTGTGTCAAGTAAAAACAATAGAAAGGTCACACATGTCATTCACACAATAATAACACAACAACTATCTCCATTCTCTAGTGCCCTTGCTAAAGAAAAGGTCATGAAGGGAATGTTTTCTAACCCACTTGTTTCTTCTTGTGTTCCTAAGAATTTCAACTTTTCAAAGGAGGCTATTGCTGAACATGATCTTCTTTTAAGGCTAGTTTAGTCTTCAACTGAAGTGAAAACATCTAATAGTGCAATTAAGTTGGTAATTAAACATGTAATCTTGTTAGCAATGGTGAGTTCAAATGCAAGAGCTTCTTGTCAATAAATAGTTTGCTTGCTTATGTGCACCCTACGAACATGGGCAAGGCTATTAAGCGTTGAGAGTTAATGACTTCATCTGGAGAATTTCTTTGGATTTTGTCAATACATCAAGGAAGATTTGATGTCCTATTTCCTTCAACGAAAGGAATAGTCTTGTCATGGTGGTTCTCTAAAACCCCGCATAAGCCCTAATCGCAAGGAGGTGGTCAAAAAGGGGTTGGCACCACATGTGTATGACATAAAACCTACAGGTGAAAACACACTAAGATGCACTACTACAAAAGTGGGGTGTAATTTATTAGTCTACATCACTATGGGACCTTAAAAGTGAAATAAATTCATTGCATTTTACTGATTTCACCTTGGTGAAAATTATTTCATTATAATATCACTATGTAAACATCATGTTTCATTACTAGTTAACATAATTCACTATTATAATTTACAGTAGTATATAGGTTTATTTCTATGTTTATTAAAATATTCTATATATGTTACTTTATGATGTACCCTATATTATTTTAAACTACTTTATTTATTCTAATTTATACATTATGTTGTTATAAGTTATTACAGGTTATTAAAAATTATTGTACCCTAAACTATTGTACGTTATTTTACTTTAAGGTATCTTAACTAGTTTATTATAAGCTTTTAAGTTATTTTAAATTAAATTATTCAACTAACCTTAGGCTTTACCTTAGGTAATTTATTTTAAATTTTTCAAAGTCATTCTACTTTATGTTATTATAAATTATTTTATCCTAAGTATAATAACTTAAAATAATCTAAAATAAAATATAATGACCTAAAGTAGAATAACTTAAAATAAAAAATAATTTACTTTTGAAAAATAATTTAAAATACCTTACAATATAATTACTAATAGCCTATGATATTATAACATCAAATATCCAAAAATAATTTATAATATAATAACCACCAATAACCATTAATAAAATAACCATTAATAGCCACCAATAGCCACTAATAGCCATTAATAGCCATTAATAAAATAAACACCAATAGTCATTAATAAAATAACAACCAATAACCATTAATAGAATAGTCATTAATAGAATAGCCACCAATAGACATTAATACAATAGCCACTAATAGCCACTAATAGATTATAATAGTGTTACTTTGCACACTTACAAATTGTTTGGGCATCCCCCTTGATTTTCCAATAGGGCTTGGTGGTCCATGTGTAATGCTTCCATGATTTTGATTGTTCTACTTGTATTCAATGATCTTGAATTATGTAAGAACATTTAGTTTTGAATATGTAGTCATTAATCTTACATATATTGTAAGACCCTAATGATGCATATTTTTTGAATGCACTAATGCTGAATTGTACATACTATGATTACCTATAGAAAATACTTCATTTATGTGTCTTTAGGTTCTTGCATGTGGGTGAAATCATGATCAAAGGAGTTAAGGGCATTAAGGTAAAAGTTCTTTTCCAAGGATTGCACATGATACGTGTCATTTTTATGTTGGTTTATAACTTAAAATTTTATATTTCAGATACCCCATTTAGCATTCCATTTTAGATATAATACATTTTGACTACAAATTGATTTTACATCATGTATATTATACATTCATGCCTTTTATCACATATATATGAACAACTTTTGTCAAAGTCACATTTTCAAAATCCATAATTTTTAAGGTCAAAAACATATTTGAACCAAATGTTGCTCAAATGAGTTATAAAAACAATTTTCGTCAGTTCAAGTCCTTTTGCCCTACTAATCATCAATGTTAAAATCCTCTCTAATTTTCAAAAGGAATGGTGCACATTTGATAGAAAAAAAGACGTTTAAAAAAAACAAGGATTGTCCACTTTCGAGGTTTGAATGCTTTGAACATGCAAAAACATTTTTTAATTATGCCAAGTTTTGAGCATGTAAAAAAATTACAATTAATGGAAAATATTCAAAAAAAATTATGACAATCCAAACTATTATGCTTCTCTTGTGATCTTTCAAACATATAAAAATGCAATTTAAAAAAGTGTCCATTCACTTGGGTGGCTCCTTTGACTATGATTTTACCCAAGTGTTTTTGTGAGTATATGTGTATAATTATATTATTATGGCATTGGTTTGCAAACTTACAAATTGTGTGTGCTTGCCCCTTGATTTTCCACCATGCCTTGTTGGTCCATATGTATTGTGTCCATTACTTAGATTGTTCTGCTTATATCTAGAGGTCTTGAAGTCTACAAGAATATATATTTGTGAGTTCACAGTCATAAATCTTACATATATTGTAGTACCCTAGTAATTTGCATATTTTCTAAGTGCACTAATGTTGAAGTGTGTAAATATTAAGGAGTTACAAAAAGTATTTGATTTACATGTCTTCAAGTTATTGCAAATGTTGTAATGATTAAATGTGTATAATTAAATTACAACTTGGTGTTGTTTTGCATACTTACAAATTGTGTGTGCCCCCCCCTTGATTTTCCACCATGCCTTGTTGGTCCATGTGTAAGGCTTCTACGAACTAAATTGTTTTACTTATATTCAATGGTTTTGAATTATGCAATAACATATTTTTTAAGTCTGTGCAGTCATTAATCTTACATATATTGTAAAACCCTAGTGATGCATATTTTCTAAATGTAGTAATGTTGAACTATACATGTTGTGGCTACAAAAAAAAACTTGACATGGGGTGTAAGCAAAATAAAGTAGGCAAATTGGTCACCCCTACTAGCAAATAAAAGTAGATTTGGAATCTGTTGCATTTTAGGCATTCTAGTCATGCCATAAATTTTGGGAGGTACTTATCATATTAAATAAACCATATATGGTTATTTTTAAGGTATGTTATTACTCTTAGTAATTTATTTATTTATTGCAAGTTTATTATTATGGCTAATATTGCACATTTTCCAAATCAAATAATTCAAATGTTATGTTACTAATGTTTGAGCCGTTATGCACCTTGATACACATATTTTGGAATTTGAATTTTTGGATTATGACTATGTGGAGCCCCTCAAAAATTGATTTTCCATAAACCCATATTTGGCATGTAAAACATATTTTTTGATGTGATATTGCATGTGCATTGCATGTGCTTAATTCATTAAATCATGCCCCAAACCCTTTCATAATGCAACATATGAATGAAATTTCCATTTTTTTAAAACCTACTGTAACACGAAAATAGGTCACCACACAGTGTGAACACACCAGGGCCTTGAGATTTGCTTTGAGTATAATTAGCCGTCCTGATTTTTGGCGGCGGATAACTCTCCATGATGGCTGGATGGATGTGCATTGGAAGGTCTGTGTTTGGGGTATGTGTGAGGTTGTATAGGAATGAAGGCGGCGTGAATGATGAAGAGGCATGGAACTGCATTGATGAGCCGAAAGTGGAAGGAGGAGGAGGCTTAAGAGAGAAGGAAAAAAAGAAAAAGGAACGGGAGCGGTAGGGTGTGACGAATTTTTCGGAGGAAGAGGGAAGCGTATTCTTCTGATAGACTGGGAAATACTGAGTGAGGAGAGAGCATTTTTCCTTAGGACTGTCGTTTTTGGTTGGATTTTCTGGATGGACAGGCAGTAGTGAGAAAGCTGGTGTTTTCAAATTATCTATGAGAATAAACATGTAGAGTTTCATTCTGGTGAGGATTTGGCTGGTTGGTAGAGTTCTCCGCTGCGCCATCAACTTGGCCAAGCAGACGATGATGTGCATATGTAGGGCATGTGTATGAACTTTCATAAGTGTCCTCGAGTCAGGCAGCTTGTGCTCTTCTTGGCTTATCTTGTAAATATGAGATGTGAGTTATGGGTTCATGCCATTCTGGATTGCTGATCTGTGTGTGTTGAATGCTAAGTGGGTTGTTGATGAGAGAATGCAGGAATGCTCAGAGACTGGGTACTGAGAGAAATACATCTGTGAGTGTGTTCTGTCCAGAAGTTCAGGAGTTTCCAATAATCCCTTGAATCCTTTTCAGTTGGGTCAGGGTGTAGTTCATTTCCTGCGCCCTCTTCTTTTTGGTATCAGAGCATGGTTCCGTGTTTGTAACCTTGGTAGAACCTATGGATGTTTAGGTAGAATGATTGTTGAAGATCATGTCTTCGTCTAGAGGAGAGGAAGTTCATGTGGAAGAAGTGACTCAGGACATTCATGAACAACAACTTATCAACAGATTCGATTTTTTTACTATTTAGAACGGACCACAGAGGGGAGCAGTAATTCTGCATTTTCTAGGTTTTGGAATAGTGAGGCTTATAGGAATAGATCCAGACGAAGCTCGAGTTGGAGATATCGCAGTAGAAATAGTTCATAGTGGGTTTTATACTCGTGCTCAAGTTTGGTTGAAGGTGATAGATGGAACAAGGGGGTGGGTGTCGACCTCAAAATTACAGACCCAATTCTACTTCACCTCCTATCTTGCGTAGGGTAACTCCTTTGTTTGCTGAGAGACAGCGTGCTGTGCCAAGGCTAAGAGACATTTGGATACCTAAGATTATTGTGTCGTCTAATCATTTTGTTAGGTTGTACATTCCTGGTGTGGAAGATCTGTTTCAGGAGGGTGATCATCTACTCAGGGTGGAGCATGGCGGATCTAGATCTTGCCTTATGAGCTGGAGGATATGGCGAAATCAGGAGGGAGAATGGCAATTCCAACAGGAATCCACAGATGAGCAAAAAATTTCCACTGTTGCTTCTAATTTTGCACCTCTGACACCAGTCGTGGAGGGAGTTCAGTCTGAGTTTGATCAGTGACTCAGATAAAATTTTGTTTTTTTTCAAGAATCAGAGCTGAGTTGTAGAGACCGAGAAGCTGGTTGCTTCTGTTAACACTTGATTGTGATTTGAAGACCGTGTTCTGTAGACAATGTTGCAATTTTGATTTGTTGTTAAATACTTGCAAGATGACTAGTCCCTAGGGAATGGATGAGTTGTTCTGGGGACGAAATCATGAAGATGTCAATGACTGGGCGGAGTGGCTCATGATGGCGGCCGAAGTGCGCGATCTTAACGCTGACAAACTTTTCAAGATCGCTAAGTTGAATTTGCGGGGTCGAGCTAAGGAATGGTTCAGAAGGCTGCAACCAGTGTTAGCCGATTAGGCTGAATTGAGGACCCTGATCGTGCAAAAATATGGTAATGTCGATACTGATGACATCCGAATGAAGTTGAATGCCATCAAGCAAGAACCGAAGGAGCAGGTGCAGAAGTATTTCGAACGTTTCGACATGTTGTTTCAGAGAGACAAGATACCAGATGCTGAACAACAAAGGAGATTTTTGGCCAAGCTGAGGCCTGAGATTCGGAAATTATGTGTAGTAAGAACATTTACTGACATTGAAGAGCTGGTGGGTGCAGCCACTGAGCTCGAGAGAGTTTTGGGAGAAATAGGATAGACTCCATTCGAGCTTCTGAAGGAGGAGCAAGACGAGGGAGTCAAGGAAACGTTGATGGAGAAGCAGGTGACTGCTTTGAATGACACATTGATTAACCTTATCAAGAGGAATGTGTCGAATTCTATCGCATCATCCTCTTCCACAATGTCCAGTGGGTGCCAGATCTACAAAGGAGGCGACCATATAGCCACAACATGTCCGAGACTTAATGAACCATGGCCAAAATGTGCCAAATGTGGAATGTCTCATAGGACAGAAAATTGTGGGGTCAAATGTTCTTTTTGTGTAGGGTTGGGACACTCGGAGGACCGATGTTGGAAGAAGCCCAAAGATGGAAGGTCGCATTCTGGAGCGGTGAATTTCGTAGAAGTCTTGCTCAATGATGAGGAGGCAACGTGGCAGCAATTTAACAGGTTGTGCGGCAATCAAGAGGTATTTTCGTATATTCGAGTGCCAAGGAGGAGGATGCCCATTGAAGTGACACCAACAGGTAATGTACCATCTCCTGAAGTTCAGGGAAAAGGCACAGGAGTGGGTCGGGAGACTACTGATAAGTCGAAAATTCTCTCACATTTTATTAAAGGGAAGATTTCCTTTAGCCCAATGGAGACAATTTTGATGATCCTAGGAGAGTTGGAGCATTTAGAGAGTCTAGTGAAGTTAGCTCGTAGAAAGAAGGATGCCGAAACTGTGAATGATTAGGTGTCTGTTGTTTCACTAGTCTCGGCAATTAGGCGAATCTGTGTTAACAAAACAAACAGGAGCAAGACCGTCCATTTGCCGATAGAGATAAATAGATGCGTGATAGAAGGACTTGTGGATACAGGGGCATCCATATCTGTCATGGCTGCTGCTGTAGTTAGGGAGTTGGGGATGATGCATCTGATAGTTGGATCCGAGACCTATAAGACTGCATCAGGAGTCGTCACTCAGGCACTAGGTCGGATCGATGAAGTACCCGTAATGGTTGGTGGAGTTCAGTGTACCATGACCCTTATGGTGGTAGACACAGACAGTTACGATGTGTTACTAGGATTGGACTTCCTGATGAAGATCGGAGCCATCGTAGATGTGGAGCGAGGTCTAATACAAGTAAGAAAGGGACCGGGAGCTGATGTGGAGGTGTTACCTTGACGATGGTGAATTTGTTGCAGAAGGTCAATTCAGAATCTCAATTACAAGATACCCCATCCATCTGGAAAAGAACGCATGACAATGGCGATGCTAACTGGACATCTGACCACGATCATGCAATCATGACTAAGAAGGATGAATCGTCCACATCGACCTCAGATGAGGATACTGATGACAGTGAACGCAGTGATCCAGAGTCTAACCAATTGAAACAGATTGATTGCGAGAATGAGTTTGGAAATACTGAATTGGAGGAGCTGGTGAAGTCAGAAGGACCGCAGGAGATTCTGCAACTGATAATCCAGGAGCAGGCTGATGAGTTCATGAAAGAAGAAATCACTGATTCTAACGATTATGCTGATTGGATTCAGTGGGTGTCTGATGCAGAGCAAGGGAAACAAGTCATCTTTGCAACTTCGAAGCATGAAGAGGCGTCTGTATTGCTGCAACTCCAACAGGTCAACAGTGATCTCTTTCACAACAAGTTCAAAGAGCAGCTGTCAGTATCTAACAACTGCACAACAGACTCAAGGTGGGCAAAGATTTCCCAAAAGATCAAAGTTGATTAGAACCTTGACCAAGCAAAGGGCCAGGAATTGTGGAAAGTCTTGGAGCATTATCAAGATGTATTCACCTAGAACAAAAGGGAGCTGGGCTGTTGTACTATTGGGGAGCATTCCATAGATATGCAAGGCTATCCACCTTGCAGAGTGTCACCTGGTCGATTGTCATATTAGGAGGAAGCTGAGGTGAAGAGATAGATTGACGCATTGGTGGACTTGGGTAAGATGAAGCCAAGTGATTCTGAGTACGCCTGTCGTGTGACCCTGCCAATAAAGAGGGACGGGAGTAGGCGTTTCTATGGGGATTATCGACCACTTAATTTGCAGACTCGGCGGGATTCATTTCCAATGCCTTTGGTTGACGATGTAATTTCCCAGTTGGGGAAATCGGCGTGGTTTTTTGCACTTGATTTGCAATCAGGATTCTGGCAAATTCGCATGGCTCCTAAAGATGTGAAGAAAACGGCTTTAGTCACTAAGACTGGGCTCTATGACTAGACGGTCATGCCTTTCGGTCTTAAGAATGCGACCAGCACATTCACAAGAACAATGTCAACAGTCTTCAAGGAAATGGGAGACAAGTTCCTGAAGGTGTTTGTTGATGATCTTAACATCCACAGTGAGAATTGGGAGGACCACCTCCGACACTTGGGCGCTGTGCTATCCAGACTCAGGGAAGTAAACTTGAAGCTGAACCCAAGTAAATGTTGTTTTGCTACTGAAAGCATTGTGTTCCTGGGACATGTGGTCAGTAAGGAGGGCACTAAACCAGATCCTAGTAAAATTGATGCAGTGTTGCATTTTCCAGAGTTGAAGACGGTGACCAACGTTAGATCCTTTTTAGGATTGACGGGGTACTACCGAAAATACATTAAAGAATACTCAAGGTTGGCTAGTCCTTTATTTGAATTGATGAAGAAGGATGTGCCGTTTGTATGGAATTAGGACTGCCAGTAGGCGTTCGATGCCTTAAAGAGAGCACTGGTGGAAGCTCCCATACTTGTACGTCCTGATTTTAAAAAACCATTCTGTCTTGATGTTGATTGGTTGACGAAGGGTGTTGGCGCCATCCTATCGCAAAGGGAGGGCAGATTTGAGAAAGTTGTCGTGTATGCCAGCAAGGGATTGACTAAGGTACAAAGAAACTTCCACCCAATGGAAGGAGAGTGCTATGCATTGATCTGGGGCATCATGCATTTCAGACAGTACCTTCACAGGACTCATTTCATCCTGAGGACAGACCACGAGCCGCTTGAATGGTTGGCAACAATGTCAGATGCAAATGGAAGAAGAGGAAGGTGGATCGACATGTTGCAAGATTTCAGCTTTAAAATTTTGCATAGACCAAGAATGAGGCACGGTAACGCTGATGCGCTGAGCAGAAATCCAGTGGGGCAGGCCACGGATGATGATGATTTCAGTGAAGAGGTCCAGGATGTTGGGACCATGCCAGAAGATCCAACTGAGGCGACAGAGAGTATGTTCTTTGTTCAATATGGTCAGGACTCAGACTGGTTTGGATTCAGGAGGCATGCAAGGAAGCTCACAGAGCACCGATGGTGTTGCTTTGGCATCAACCATTGGCGTGGCTCAGCTGATCACCAACTATTTATGCTTGGTGTTGTGACTGAGGAAAACCAAGATGAGGAAGGTAGCTCACCTGTGGAAAATGTGGAAGGAGCAGACAATAATGGAGATCAGAATTTGAGACCTCCCAATGATAAGCGAATTTTGAAGGAGAGGAGGACCCAGTACTATGATAGGCAGCAGTAGCTGGAGCTAATGTTGGCAGCTCAGCAAATGTCTGAATTAGGGGAGCATGAGTCGAATTTCATGGAATCAAATGAGGACGAGATGTTTGGTGTGGAGGCAAGGAATGTTGACATCTGGCAAGACACCACATGCTTGGAATTCTTGAAGGAGGGTCAGTTACCTGATGCTATGGACCCTGAGGAAGGAAAAAGGGCCAGGAAGAGGGCAAACAATTACTGTTGGAAGGGGCAGAAGCTTTATTTCAAAGGGTTGTATGTGCCTAGACCCGAGGAAAGGATTCCACTGGTGATCCAAATGCATGAAGATCTCGGGCATTTTGGAGAACAGAGAACATTGGCTGAGATCTGTCAACGGTACTTCTAGCACGATCGAACTGAAGATGTTCGGACAGCGGTCAGAAGATGCCAACAATGCCAGCTGGTGAAGAGTGTGGGTAGCGTCCGTTTTGGAGATGAGGAATTGAAGACCATATACCCATCTGTGATTTGTTTCATAGGATTGCCATGGACACTGCAGGACCATTGCCTGAGACCAAGTCAGGCAACAAATACATTCTGGTGGCCATCGACCACTATTCTAAGTGGTGCGAAGCAAAGGCGGTAGCTGATCATGGAGCCAACACTACCGCCAAGTTCTTGGAAGATGACATCGTCTGTAGGTATGGAGTTCCCAAATTTGTACTAATTGACAGTGGAGGAGAGTGGGCTATAGAGTTTGATGTGATGTGCAAGGATTATGCCATCCAGCATCAGCGCACTACACCCCAATGGCCCCAGTGCAACGGGATGGCGAAACGCATGATTAAAACCATCAAGCATGGTATCACTGTTCTTGCTGCGAATCCTGCAAATGTGGACTGTTGGGACGAGCACCTGGCCAAGATCTTGTTTGGATACATATGTGGGATCCAAGCTAGTATGAAGTTCTCTCCATTCATGATTCTGACTGGTCACTCACCACGTCTCAAGGCTGATAACTACCTGAACGTTCTAACTGATGTAACTGATGATAGTGCTGATGTCGAGGTTGTTGCAGCACAATTCTTGCAGAAGGTGAGGCTCATAGCAAGTATTCATGAAAGCGTCCTGCTCAACGTGGAGCAGGCACAACAGAAACAGAGGAGCACTTATGCCACCAGAAAAGGTCAGCATCTGTTTGAAGGTTTGGTTGCAGGGGAGACCATGGTGAAGATGAAGAAACCAGGGAAGAAGAGAGCGCTTACTGCAAGCTGGGAAGGTCCATACCAGTTTATAGGCCATACTGATGGCAAAGGCAACTTTGATTTCGAGGAAGGCCGTCGAATGTGCATCATCCAAGATGCTGATGGACACCAGTGGGAAAGGTCTCGTTGCAATCTCCAAATCTATCACGTTCCACCAAACTGAGTGAAGCTAAGGGACTTAGCTTTTTAAGAACAGAAGGGTTACATATGTAACATGAAAATAGGTCACCACACAGTGTGAACACACCAGGGCCTTGAGATTTGCTTTGAGTATAATTAGCCGTCCTGATTTTTGGCGGCGGATAACTTTCCATGACGGCTGCATGGATGTGCATTGGAAGGTCTGTGTTTGGGGTGTGTGTGAGGTTGTACAGGAATGAAGGCGGTGCGAATGATGAAGAGGCATGGAACTGCATTGATGAGCCGAAAGTGGAAGGAGGAGGAGGCTTGAGAGAGAAGGAAGAAAAGAAAAGGAACGGGAGTGGTAGGGTGTGATGAATTTTTCGGAGGAAGAAGGAAGCGTATTCTTCTGATAGACTGGGAAATACTGAGTGAGGAGAGAGCATTTTTCCTTAGGACTGTCATTTTTGGTTGGATTTTCTGGATGGACAGGCAGTAGTGAGAAAGTTGGTGTTCTCAGATTATCTGTGAGAATAAGTATGTAGAGCTTCATTCTGGTGAGGATTTGGCTGGTTGGTAGAATTCTCCATTGCGCCATCAACTTGGCCAAGTAGACGATGATGTGCATATGTAGGGCAGGTCCTTGATCAGTGTCTGAACTTTCATAAGTGTCCTCGAGTCAGGCAGCTTGTGCTCTTCCTGGCTTATCTTGTAAATATGAAATGTGAGTTATGGGTTCATGCCATTCTGGATTGCCGATCTGTGTGTGTAGAATGCTGAGTGGGTTATTGATGAGAGAATGCAGGAATGCTCAGAGACTGGGTACTGAGAGAAATACATATGTGAGTGTGTTCTGTCCAGAAGCTCGGGAGTTTCCAATAGTCCCTTGAATCCTTTTCAGTTGGGTCAGGGTGTGGTTCATTTCTTGTGCCCTCTTCTTTTTGGTTACACTACTTTCAATCTACTTTTTCACAACCTAACCAACTTGTAAATTTTGCAAAGTAGATTGAAAATAGGTTTTAAAAAAAGGCTAATACAACTTTTGAAACTTTCAAAAACTTCAACATATCACATTTGATGCCCTCATATAGTTCAAAAGGATAATTTCATAAGGCATCACCTACTTTTTAATCTACTTGTCACAATTTTTTGTTTTTTTACATTTGAAGACTACTTTTTGGCCTACTTTAGCGTGCTTTGACCCCATGCACCTTTTAGGTTCTTGTAGGTGTTCTTGTGAGTAAATGTGTATAATTAGATTATAGTGGTGCTACTTTCTCGACTTGCATATTATGTGCCTCCCCCTTGATTTTCCACCATGCCTTGTTGGTCCATATGTAATGCTTCCATGACTTAGAATGTTTTATGTATATTCAAAAGGTCTTGAATTCTACAAGAATGGGTATTTTTGCATTTGCAATCATCAATCTTACATATATTGTAATACCCTAGTGATTTGCATATTTTTTGAGTGCATTAATTTTGAAGTGTGTACATACTATGGCTATAAAAAATACTTGATTTATGTGTTTTCAAGTTCTTGCAAATGTTGTAATGAATAGATGTGTATAATTAAATTACAATGGTGTTGCTTTGTATACTTGCATATTGTGTGGGCCTCCCCCATGCCCTATTGGTCCATGTGTAGTGCTTCCAAGACTTAGATTCTTCTACTTATATTCAACGGTCTTGAATTCTACAAGAACTTATTTTTTGAATTTGCAGTCATTAATCTTACATCATATATTGTTGAACTATTCATACTATGGCTACATAAAGTATTTGATTTATGTGTTTCCAGGTTTTTGTATGTGTTCTTATGAATAAATGTGTATAAATACATTACAGTGGTGTTAGTTTGTAAACTTGCAAATTGTGTGGCCTCCCCTTGATTTTCCACCAAGCTTCGTTCGTCCATATGTAATACTTCCATGACTTCTTGTTCAAATGCTTATGTTCAATGGTCTTGAATTGTGGAAGAACATGTGTTTATGCATCTACATACATGAATCTTACATATATTATAGTACAATAGTGATGCATATTTTTTGAGTGCAATAATGTTGAACTATACATATAGTGGCCCTTTATAAAGTACTTGAATTATTTGTCTTTGGGTTCTTGCAAATGTTGTAGTGAGTAGACATTTTATATACTTAGAGTGCATTGGAGTTTTTTTACACACAAGTGTAGATTGTGTGGGCTTCTCCCTTGATTTCCACCTTGGAAATGTTGTTGACGCATTATATGCAATGTTTGGACATAAAGCTTCTCGTTGCCCTTATAGTGAGTGGCCTTGAATTGCATCAACATATTTTTTAATGGACATTTGTTTTATTTATAGTGACTGATTATGAATTTTAGGGTCATGTATTACCTAGTGGACATTTTTTGTATTTATAGTGACTAATTATGAATTGCAGGGTCATATTACCTTCTAATGGACATTTGTTGTGTTCATTGTGACTATTACTAAATTCAAAGTCATATATTGCCTTTCAATGGAGATTTGTTATGTTCTTAGTGAGTACCTATGAATTGCAAGGACATCCATTACCTTTCAATGGACATGTGTTGTGTTATATTGAATAGGCATGAACTACAAGGATATTTAGGCACTGACAACTATAAATTTGATCTACATGGGCATGGGGGAGGAATCTTGTTAACTTCTATTGATTATGCAAGGATTTTAGAATGACATATGCATTGTACACGGTATCTAGGGATTTAGGAAAATCTAATATTGTTATATTTACTATTCCACATATGACAATTTTTAAATTTGATTTCATTTGTTTTGTTGTTTTGTTTGCAAATGGATTTTTTCCTGTGTTTCCAAAAAGCCCACCCTAAAATAATAGTCAATAAGAGGTCCTTTGATTCATTGTGCCCTTTTTGGGTGAAAAGTTTGAAAGAACATAGTGTATATGTTGTTGCATTTACCATATAGTAATGGAAGAATTAAGTGTGGGATTCAACTACATGTGAAAAAGTTCAAGTTTACATTCAACCGATACAGTGATTATTCTTGTGAAGAGGTTTATCAAGCTATTGATGATTCTAGCTAGAGTTGTGTTGCCTCACTTGCAACTTAATATGGTTTAATAGCAATGTGGGAATCAATCTTTTGTCCCCAAGATGAATTTTCAAGGTGGAATAGAAGGGAATGTCTCATGGGGGATTGTGATTTATGTGGGGTAGATAATATGGCAATATGTCATATTGAAGAAGAGGGGTCTTCAAATGCCATGATGAAGTGGAAACACTTTTCTATGGAGCAAATTATTATTAAAAGGGGGGAGGAAAAAAAGAAGTTCAAACTTGTTTACAAGTCTACTGTTTCCACTAACCTAAAAGAGTACCTAAAGCCTAATTTCCAATTTTTTGCATGCCACAACTTTGTGGCCAAATGGCAGGATAAAATGTTCAAATCTTGTCTTGAAAGTTTCATAATTGACACAATGGTCTTAATAGTAGACTTTACAAAGAATTATAGCTTTGAAGTTCAAAATGAAGTGCAATGCATGCACTGGCATAGTTACCAAGTGACCATTCTTGTCCACATTTCTTTGGATTAGGAACCCACACCCTAGTCCTCATGATGAAACCATTAATACCTTCATGAAATACAATTTTTACATCTCTAATGATAAGAGCCATGACAACTATTTTGTGCAACACTATTTACGATTACATTGGGAAAATATGGTGGCAGGTGGTTTTAAGCCAAATTAACACTGGATTTGGTCAGATGGGTGTAGTTCCCAATTCAAGAGTAAGGCCCCTTGGTATATCATTAGTCATTACCCTCATATCACATGTGGATGCACTTGTATGTGGAACTTCTTTGGCTTTCGCCATGGAAAAGGTCCACATGATCGAGCTGGTGTGTTGTTTAAATGTTTCATTAGATAAGTTCAATTGGATGTGGAAGGATCAAAATTACAAAATGCGGAGCAAGTTGTTTCACTATTGAGAAACAACTAAGCGACAAACCTAAAAACTCCTACTCAAGTGCATCAATGACATCTATCACTCGCACTTTCTTTCATGTAAAGGTTGATGATGTTGATGTGTTACTCAATATGCTATTGAAACTATCAAAGGTACTGGGGATGTGCATTCAATCAAATCTGTAGGTGCTATGGATGTGAACAAGCTAATGAAGAAGAATTTTTTTTGTTTTGCTATTTTTGTCTAGATGGTATTTTTCTTGCATGTGAGAATGTACCTTGGACCAAAGAATGGGAAGTTGAAATGTTCGTTCTAGCAACACTACCTTTGTACATGAAATGATGTTGGACATGTTTGATGAAGATGATTGGGATCAATTTGGAAAAAATGGTGATCATTTAGCCTCTTGCCTTACATTGGGGGACAATTTCTCCATAAACGTTGAAGAAAGGAATGCTGAAGGTGTGGATTTTTACATTTTAATGTGTACAAAGACAATATATACACTATAAAAACCATACATGTGTGTGGGGGTAGTAGTTCAATGTTGGTGACATTGTAGTGACTGGCAAATATTACCAAAAGTGGGGACATTCAAAACATTCTTATGTGTTTTTGAAAAGGTCCCAAGTTGTTGTTATGGATGTATGTAATGTTAAGGCCATCAATGGTGCCAACAAACCATAGGGTCTAGAGTAACGACCTTGTGAACATGCTACCACAACATGCGAAGGATGAAATTAAACAAGTCATAACTACTTTAAGTTGATCTTTCAATAGTCGTGTTATGCATGTCAGTTTATTTCACTTGACAACATTCATTGTAAGTGTTCTATTCTTGTACCCCAAATTAATGCTTGAATTGCTACATTATGTTCATATATGCATAATTACGTACACAATTGCTAGGATCTTGCATGAAATTCTAAACCTATTTTGGTTTTTTTTTTTGGGAGTTTTGATTTGTTGCAAGTGTTTAAGGTGAAGGATATAAGATGACAAGGATTTAAGAACAACAATGTGGAGCTTTAAGATGTTCACTCAATTTGCAACCCCAAAAATTTGTGTCGGGCATTAAAGTAAGTTGATGCAACTATCTTTAAGGGTCAGTCCTTGAAACATTAGGTTAGATTTCTTGGAAACATTGTACACTTTTGCTTTTTGTAGCACAATGTATTCATGACCATTATTATGCAACTTGATAAATTTCATTATTGATGAAGGTTTTGATTATGCCTTTGAAATATATCAATAAAATAATGTGACTTAATATAGAATGAATGGGCAAATGACATTGTGATTGGATTTTGAATTGATACATTAAAATGTTTCATCTATGATTTCCCATTTTTTTTGTAAACGACATTCCTAGTTAGAGGTGGTTTGCTATCAACATGTGGTGTGCTAATTTCTTTTGGTTTTCGCAACATGCAAAGTCCATGTAATACCATGATAAGCCATATAATTACTTCAAGGCAACATGTAACAGACACCTTTGAGGTCTAATAAGGATCTAACACATTTAGAAACTGGGCCACATTAGTGGACAACATTAGGCTGTAGTGTGGCATCAAGTGTAAATGATGGGAATGGAACATCAACAACAGATGTAGGAGCTTTGCTAGTCAATGCCACTTGAATACTACAAATGGGAAATAACAAAAATCTGGAAACCTCTTGAGTGAACTAGACAAAAATGTTTCAAGAAGTTCCAAAATAAGATTCAATGAAGAACTTGGGTCTCCAGCAATCCCTTTAGAAAAAAAATCTTCAAAAGACATGGGGAAGAAAGGGATGCTAATATTCCTTGCATTGTTTTTGATACATCAAGGATCAAAGGGAATGTTCGACAACTTGTGAATGGCTTAGTGGAGGACTTTCAATTGATGGCAATGGATGTACAAAGGGCAATTACTGAAAAATTAAGGTTGTTTGTTAAGTACAATATGGAAAACATGATCACAATTGCAAACTCAGGTGCTATAAACCACTTGTTGCATTCTTGAGGTCTTCAGATCAGAAGACGCAAGAAAATGCCATGACAACATTGTTGAATCTGTCAATTAATGACAACAAGGCTAAAATTGTAGCTGCATGTGCTATTGAGCCCCTTGTGGATGTGTTTCAAATTGGAAACTTAGAGATAATGGAAAATGCAGCTACCACACTCTTCAGCCTGTTAATCATGGATGATAATAAGGTAACAATTAGTGCATCAAGAGCAATTCCACCCCTTGTGAGTAGACATGTTAATAAATAAAATTCCATTTATGAAAAAAAAATCTACTATTGTTCTATTTAACCGTTCTATATTCCATGAGAACAAAAGGCGTATCATTTAGGTAGGTGCCATTAAACCCCTAGTAGAATTCATGGTAGAACCTATAACATGCATGGTGGATAAGGTTCTTGTTGTGTTGGCCACTTGGCAACCATTCTGGATGGAAAACATGCAATTGGTGATGAACATGGGATCTTAGCACTTGTAGAAGTTATGGAAGTAAGGTCACAGAGAGGAAAGGAAAATGCAATTGCGGGTCTTCTCCAAATGTGCATGAACAACAACAGACATTGGGCTTAGGTGTTGCAAGCCATTGGTCGTATTGTCCTAGTTAAGCACTACCCGTGAGCTAAAAAAAAGGTCCTACACACTAACATTTTCTCACTATGAAAAACCTGATTGCAATCCACATTTGCAACTCATGGTACTTATATGGCCTTGAGTGTTAACAAACAAGTTGTAGCAGTTGCAACAAACACCCTATGTTGTATACAATATCATATATACGATGCAACTCACATGCAACTATATGCAACTATTTTGCAACTAATCTCCACATTAGATTCTCATGCACATTCCAATGTGGTGAATGAAATGCAATGTGGCTTTTCATTCATTTGTTGACAAATGACATATGTTAATACCTTTTGCAACTTATTTATAACTATTTTATAACTAGTCTAACGAACATATTTTTTAATTATTTCATTCATCCATTTAAGCAATGAATTTTGCTCCTATCCTTCGCAACTAACTTATAATTAAAGATGAAATGAAAATAAAAGATTTAGTGATAATTTGTAACTAGGTGTTTAAGTTTGGGTTTCAAAGCAATTGTATGGTAGTTGATTTTAATTGTACTAAACAACTAAATTACAACTTACAATGCAATTATACAAACTTCACATAACCATTATCATGTTGTCCTAGTTATAATAGATAATGTTGAATTGCATTGGACATCACTATTTATAAACATGAAATGGATTTGAAACTTTAAATAGATTTACATTCCATGTTGAAGAACACATTACAAAAAAAAAAAAAAAATGTTTCTATCAAAAGATAATTTAATTATGAATCTAAATATAATGCCCAGGTTATTTCTAACAAACAATTTTTTCTATTTCAACAAAAGGTCAGATCATAAGAATGATGACTTGCAATAATCAAATATTGTCATCTAAAACATTATGTTTCATAAATGAATATTTTCTTATATTTTTCTTGAAGTGGAGCTTGAACCATGCAATTTCTTCAATCCACCTTATCTACTTGAAATTTGCCATGTTATGATATTTAGTTTCACATGTGAAATGAAAACAATAACATATCATAACATTATAATGTCAAAAATATTTAAATAATCCCTTCAACTTGAATAAAACTAATTTACAACTATATTGCCATTAACATGCAAGTTATTTTTCATTAAAATGCAACATATGTAGAACATTGATACAAACTAAACTATAATTTGTACACTTGCAAATATAATCAAATATTGTGCTTATAATCAAGTAAACTAAATTACAATTTTAGGTATTTTTGAAAGAATCTTGTATACATAATTTTGATGTTGATGGATTGAAACATAATGAAAGTTTGGCCCTATAACATAAAAATAACAAAAGTCATCACAAATGTTCAAACACAAAACAAAACACATGTAACATGATTATCATTAAAAAATCACCTTTCATCTCATCATTATAAGTTAAACTAAACTTGTACAATCAACTTCTAAATAAAATGGAGTATATTTTTACATCATTTTTTTTTAATATATGTAAATAAACAAAAGACCATGAACCTTCAACATCCAAGAATAAAAGTAAGAACCTTCAACATTTAAAAGTGAAAACCTTCAACATTTAAAAGTAAGAGCAAAAACCTTCAACATCTAAGAGTAAGAGCAAAAACCTTCAACATCCAAGAACAAAAGTAAGAACCTTCAATATCCAAAAGTAATAGTAAGAACTTTCAACATCTAAAACCAAAAGTAAGAACTTTGAACATCCAAAATTAAAAACAATAACCTTTCATATCAAAAAGTAAAAGTAAGAACCTTTAACATCCAAAAGTATGAGCAAGAACCGTCAACATCCAAAAGTATGAGCAAGAACTTTCAACATTCAAAAGCAATAGCAAAACCTTCAACCTCTCTAAGAATAAAGATAAGAACCTTCAACTTCCAAGAGCAAAAACAAAAGCCTTCAATCTCTTTAAGAGCAAGAACAAGAACCTTCAACCTCCAAGAATTAAAAAAAAACCCATAAGCATAAGTGCATGAAGGTCATTAATGCATTGAGGCAGATTTGTTGATATACTACCATGTGTCACTTGCTTAAGGGTTTCCTGCCCAAATTTTAGATCTTTAAATTTCAAATTTTAAGTTGAAATATACTTGCATAATAGTTGCAAACAAGTTGAAATGTCATATATATTGGGTAATGGAAATATATATATGTGGCATGATCATATGTGTACTCAAGGCCGTACATTTGTTGCAAAGTAATCGTTGATTAGTAACTAAATTTATCATAGTTGTGATGTAGTTATTACATGTGATTAAAGTGCAACTTGTCAACAAAGTTAAACATGGTTTACTACAATCATATATATAGTGCATACATTATATTATATAAATATACATCTTGCAACTAATTTGCAATTATAATACAACTTTTTGATTTTCTGACATGGCATTTTATTTATTAATTTGTTGTATTTCCATGGTACAATTGCAATGTAGTTGTATATTAGTTGTTTTGGAGCTCTAGTTATAAGGTAGTTTAGTTGCTGCTGACACAATTTCTCATAGTGTCTCTCTTTACCTTCATGTTTAGTGTTGTTCAATATTTGTTAACTGATTAAACTATTATGGCATGTTGTGTTTTCTGAACCTATATGAAAATTTTAGGTTATTCCTAGGAGAATCATTTATGTTTGTGCATGTTTGCTTCACTTTTTGAAACATGGTCTTGCCTCTAAGAGTTCTTCGAGACAAAACTTGATGATGAATTTGAAGTTATGTTCATACAATATATGCAACAAGATAGGTGAGGGACAACCTATCAACAAATAATATAATGATTTCACATGTGAAGCTACAATTGTCTTAGTTATTTAAGAGCTGTAACTTGATACTACATCTTCAATTTTGATATAAGTGTGAAAATTTCCATACTGGATCTTGACCATGTGTCTTTGGCAACAACTGAACTAGGGTTGTTATTAAGAATTTGAATTCATTTAGACTTGAGGACCTACTTGAGGTGTTGTGTGATGATGGGCAATGGAAAATAAGATAAGATTTGAAATCTTGACCTTATGCTCTTGGACACTCATTCTTTTCTACTGGCAATATTTTTCAAATTTGGAGACCCAATTTTCACTAACCAATTTCAATGAGAAAATTTTACATGCTTCCTTGGTGGGCTCTGACTAGAGACAAGCTCTACAAGGAATCAAAAGGACCATTAGAACATAGGGGATTAGAATAGGGAGGGGCACCATGATTTGTAACATGTTGGGCATGGCCATGATCAGCTACACTACCTCCATGCATCTTCTCACTTAGGTTATCATCATTTCCACTAGCACCAACCAATGTTTCCATATACAGTGATCATAGCCCCATGCATACATCAAAGCTACAACTAATCAAATGGAATTGATAGTTAAAAGTCTATTTAAACAGGATTGGAAGAATATGTTTATTGACTTTCACTTGTTGGTTTTTTAGTTACATTGCCAACTATGAGGATGGATTGGGTAGGTGGTGTTACAAGAATATGGGTTGCCCTTTGTGGATTTGTAAAATTGGCTATAGTTCTTCTTACTTATTTAAGGTACCATGGGCACATCAATCTAGTTATTCAAAATTGTGGTTTGTTAGGTATAAATGATACATAAATATATTTTTTAAACCTATAAGTGACATCAAGAATGCATAGTAATTTTTTAAGTGCCTTTTAAATGCACATATTCAACATGTACCCTTGGGTAGGTGTTAACCTTATTGTGGCAATTACAACATAAGGCATAAAAATCCTTCAATTTATCCTTGCTTTTAGTCTTTTATTTGGGGTTTTGTTTGGTTAACTTTTGCTTTTGGTTTTGAAATTCCACTTATTCAAGTCAAGAATTGAATTACCCATGGTAATTTTTTAAAATTTATCACAATTTTGATGTGAAATTTACAACTGTGATGCAACTTTTGAACAACCTATTGAATTGAACAACTCATTTAAATTACTACTTTCAAGCAACTTGGGTAAGTGTGGTATTGGGTTTGTTAATGCTTGAATTTTGAAGCCCTTTTTTTCAACAAACCTTGAAGCTGAAACTGATTTTTTATAGAAATCCTTGTTGTAAAACTTGGTTTTAGTGTTTAAATTGTTAGATCATGGTTGATATCAATTGATAGTCCAAGTTACATTTTGTTGTAACAGGAAACAAAACTTACCGATGTAGATTACTTATAAAATTTTCTTTTTGCTTATTGCTTACAACATGTAGACCAAATTTTTTTTCTAACCTTGCTTGTAGTTAATGTGTGTGGGAATCATTTGTAAATAATCAAATTTGTTAAGTTTGACTTTTGAATTTAATATCAAAGGTCCTTGAGTTCATTATCAAAAAATGGATACATTTTAATTAAAATTCTTTGCATTGTATTGAAATTTTTATTGTTGAACCTTATGCATTCTGGTGTAAAAGTATTCGCTTCTTTTTCTTTTGGAAGTCTTTTAGTTGTAAGTGTTTTGCGATTTGCATATATGTAGCTTATAAGTACATTATGGCCATTCTAAAAGAAAAAGGTTGCAATGATAACCAATATTATATTACAACAATTAATTTAAACAATACAAAGAGTATGCAACATTTCCAAACTAAAAAAAATGTTTGAATTTGTTATAGTGTTTGACTAAAAGAATTAATCTAAGCAAAATGTACTAATTTAAATCAATCAAAACAAATTTACATAATGAAACAAAATCACCCACCTCATAAAATACAACAGATGTTTGAAAGCTAGACCATGAATCCCACTTGTCAATAAGAAAAACAAATGGCATTAGTACCAAAGGAAAGCTAAAACAAGTTCAACAAACGCAACAAACTTGCAATTTATCTACCAATTTTTGTGCCAAGATAATTAGGTGATAAATCAAACTATTATAAATATAGTTCAACAACATATGTAACACATGTAAGATGAAAAACATAAACATATTAAGTAGATTACTACAATAAAACCCCTTAAATGAAAACCAAGCAGAAAGGACTTGTATACATTTTGAATATTTGTACTAATGATCAACATATATATTCATGAAGGATTATGTCATGTTGTTGAAAGTGTGCTGTTGGTGCCTCCCAAAAGGATCAAGCAATGTCTGTAAACTTCAATCTAATCACATCTTTCCAGCACATAGAATCTAAACAACAATACATTTGTCACAATGATATAAAAGCAAAGCAATTTATTCATTCATTCAATAAGGACAAGGGGATTCAAGAAATCATGTTCTAGTATTGTGCACTGAATCTTTTGTAATTTGAACTTAAAAATGATAGCATACATTTTTTCAAACACCAAATCTATTGGGCTAGCCTTCAAAATCATACATAATTCTTAATAAAACATCCTTTTGCATTAAACCTCCAAAGGTATGAACTAAAAAAACAAAAAAAACTAGCACCACCATGGATGTGTGAAAATCATCACGACCTCCATGCTACTTTTTGAGCTTCCAAAAGAGTGAAACCATTACTAGAACCATGAAACCAACCCAAATACTTAAGAACTATTTTTCTTCTACAAAAGGGAAACAATTAGTAGACTTGTCAATCTGAGCAATAGATTAACAATACAGTTTGTATTAGTTGGCATGGATAGATATTTTCTCAAGCACCAAATCTATTAGGCTAGCTTTCAAAATCATACATAATTCTTGTCAAAACATCCTTTTACATTATAAAGCCTCCAAAGTTATGAGCTGAAAAAACAAAAAAAACTAGTAGCACCATGGATGTGTGAAAATCACCACAACCTCCATGCCACTTTCTTATCCAAAATAGTGAAACCATCACCTCCACCATTAAATTGCCAACCCACAACGTTAGATATAACATGCTTAGGAACTATTTCTTTTTTGTAGAAGAAAAACAATTAACATACTTGTCAATATGAGTAGTAGATCAATAGTACAATTTGTACTACTTGGCATTGATAGAACAATACAATCAATATGAAGACAAAAAATTATGTGGGAGCTAATTGATGATGTTGTAGACCCATTTTGCAATTCAAATCTTGCAAAAAGTTCAACATACCTTACTTGGATCTCACTTGTGTTTGCGAGGTGTTGGATGCTTAGGACCACGGTTTTTGTATCTGCAGTTTGAGTTTTAGTAGATGCAAAAACCTTTAGAGCAATTGGAACCTTGGTAGTGGACTTCTTCTTCCTCTTAAGGGGATTCTCAACTGTTTGGTCATTAGGTTGTAACTTCTTAGACTTCCTTTTACTAGTTAATGTAGCTTCATCCCCCTCTTCTTTTGGGTCTTCTTCCATGTTTTTGTTGTCTTCATGGTTTTGTTCATCCAAGGTGAGGTGTTTCTTCACACCTTTTATACATTTGTGGTCATGGGAAGTAGGTTGTGGTAGTTGTCCAAGGCCTTGACCATCTACCTTCTTATCCTTATTCTTCTCAATCTGAATGGGAGAAGTCACATCCTTGCACTATAATGTTAGTTTTGTTACTGGAAGCTTGATGCTTCCAACTGATAAACTAATAGTATTTGACCTTGTGTGTAGTAGGCACCACTAATCATGTTGAACAAAAAAGGTGATGGAAGTTCGAAGCAGATCTGCCATGTGGAATACGATGCAAAACATTAGTGCATAAAATCTAGCTTTTACTAGACTGAGTTGTGAAATGGCATACCCAAATGAATGTGAAAATTGTTATCAAAATTGTTTGACATTAAATTTGAAATTGTGAAGGAACTCCTACAAAAATACAAATGGAACACCATTAGCCATGTTGAACTATATATTATATAGACTTCATGTGCAATAAAAAACATGAATGGACTTAATAGAACACCAAGCAACAATATAGGGTCTTTAATTGGTTTTAGGGATCTATAATGAACCTTGATGGATTACAGGTAATAATGATGGATTTTATAGGACTGGAATAACTTTGAATGGACATTGCATAACTACAAGGCAAAGTGGATGGACTTTGCTAGACATTAAGCAACAATGAACAAATTTTGCAAGACTATGGTAACCATGCACATGGATTTTGTGAAACTAAAAGGACCTCTGAATGGACTTAGTTGGACTATAGGCAACAACACATGAATTCTATAAAATTACATTCTTTACGCATAGACTTTGCACAATTACAAACAACTTTAGATGAAGTTTACTTACCTACAAGGGACTTTGAATGGACTTGCATAGCTCCAAGAAGTAACAAATGGATTATGCTCAACTACACATAACTATGAATGGACTCTTCTTGTCGCATGGACTTTGTTCAGCTCCAAAGTACTATGAAGGGATTAACCATGATTGTACATAAGTGTAAATCCAGATTTTGCAAAGGTTGCAAGTAACTTGGTATGTATTGTGGACTTAAAAAAAACACAAAAATTTACCAGCAGACTAAGGGGTGACTACCAAAAGTTGTATGAATTTTGGATTTGGGATTGAATTTCAAATACTACAAAGGGACTACTATGGAAATTGTTCAACTGAACCTAATCCAAGATAGATGGGTAACACAAGTTCAAAGGATTAGGTTAAACATGTACCTTCCAAGATTGCACCTTAAAGTCTTGCATCCATTTCTTTTGCCTCCTTTTCTAGAACCTAGCTTCTTGAGGCCAAAAATTGTCCACCAATCTGCATGCATTTCCTCGTCACAATGTAAACACCTTGAAGAATTCGAGAAATGATTAAGTGTGCATTAAGAATGGTAAGCATGCTTACAAGAAGCAAGTTTATAGTCCCACGAAGGTTCAAAACCTTTAAGGCAAAATGGGCATGGTAGTATCAACACATTATAATACAAAATCGGTGAAACATTGTTCTCCAAAAAAGAGATTGGCAATTGCGATGGATTACATGATGGACGTTACCTCCCATTTTTCATGTAATGAACTTGGGTGTAAAGCACAGACTTTTGCTACTTCCAAACATCCTTCTTGTTGACTACCCTTTTCCATGGCTCTTGTGTTTTTGAACTCTTCACTAAAACAAGAACATGATCAACCTTTTTTTTTCCAACAACTTTTTGAAATGTTTAGTCATTCGAGTTTGGGAATCTAATTCACATTGAAAACCATCTTGTTTGACAAGTGTTACTGCTATAATTGCTACAACTTTAGGGTTTTTGCTATCACCCTAATTTTGTAAATTCAAAATTTCTAGCGTTACAACATCCATTTGCAAGCATAATTCCAAGATTGTTTCGGTTACTCCTAAAATAAGCCCTTCATGATCCTTGATGTGGTATAAAGTCTTTCCAAGCTTTGTGATAACATCATCTTTGGCTATCAAAAGAGATAACACCTTAGCTCTTAAGGCTAGTATCTCTTTCTCCAAAGCTTGAAGACACCCTTGCTAGTCATCGAAGGCCTCAACTTGCTCTTGAAAATGATGACCATGGCTAGATGGAAGAGGCATGGTGTTGATGTCAGTCCCCATCTCCTTGTTTTCTACTTTCAAAAACCCATCGTCATTGTCACTCAAAATGCCATATTTGCCTACAACTTTGGCCAATCCAAGTTGCCTCCAAACACTGAATTCTCCAGAGCTAGTCCCAGATTGTCCACTCAACAAACACAACCTAGTTTACGTCTTTACTTTTCTTTTGATGTATAAAACCTTGAGCCTTCGTCTTATTGATCATTCAAATGTGAGGCATTTGTGTTATCTAATGCACTATCATCCACAACCCTTCTATCTCACCTATGATCCATCTTCAGACCAAGTGTATTGATAGCCATTCCTGTTATGACAAGGCCCAAAAATCTTTTCTACATCTTCCTTTTGAAAGTCCATGCCTTCTTTCAAGTGCTTAGGTGATGTACCATTGTTGCAAATGCCATACGTTTTAGCAAATTATTTTTGAATGACATGATTCTTCCTGTCAAAATTGATGTTGGGTTGTATTCCATACAGAAGCTTGACCCACAATGATGGCCTTCCCTCACTTTTCACCTTCTTCTTTTAATCACTATTTCCCAAACTAATGCCCAAACTTCCAATAGCAAGAAGAGAAATCAAACTCCCATTTTCATTATTCAACATGGTAAAAGAGTAAAAACAAAAAACTTCAATCAGTTAATCCATAATAACTCAATTGATTAAGCTCCAAATGTATTACATTCATGTGTGTTCTACTGTAATTTTGTAGAAATGTTCACATGCACATGTATAGTGTGATGATTTTGATGTGGGAGAGAGACAATGACCATTAGAATCCACCTTGCTTTTCAACATTAGCGTTGAAAAATGGTGGAGAGTGGGGAGGGAAAAGTAAGGTGTTAGATTTCAAATATTGAACGCCAATAAATTGTCCAATGAGGATGTATGGATATACGTGGGCTTACATCAAACTGTTTCAAATTTGACCCCTTATACATTGTTCTGTTTTTTTCTCAAACTACTAAGGAATGGTAAAGTTGCCGGATTTGAGCCACCTTACCTTGCATTCACCTTTCTACTAATGTTTTGTGAAAAAAATTACATTCATTATGGCACCGATCACAAAACTAATGTGAAAATTGAAGGAGTTCAATTGGACTCAAGAATGCCAATATGCATGGGAGACCATAAAGCGAAAATACATGGAGGCCCCAATTTTATTTGCATTGAATTGGGAAAAGGAATTACATGTACATCCAATTTAGTGGTAAGGGTTATACTAGCCCAAAATCTAAATAATAGGTGGAATCAACCTATCACATATGCATTGTGATTATTGAGTTCAGTTAAGTGGAACTACACCACAATGGAGCGAGAGGCGCTAGCCATGGTCTATGCCTTACATAAGTTTTGCCATTATTTCTTCAACAACCGATTTGTATTCTATGTGGACCACACATGGCATTGACCTACTTCATCAACAAACCATAATTTTTTGGCTGAATATTGAAATGGTTACTCTTGTTTTTGGATATAACTTTATTGTCGTATACAAACCAAGGCATACCCATTTGGTAGTAGACGCTTATCTCATCTCCTTCACAACATAGAACTACAAGGGGTACATGTCCAAATGGTAGGTGCCCCTCTATTCACTATACAGCCCGATTGGCTATGAGATGTTAGGACCTACCTTCACACTGGGGTATTCCTTAACAATTATCCTCTAGAGTACAAAAAGAAGATTGCGCTAAAAGCCTTGCGCTTTACATTACTATAGGGTAACTTGCATTACTTAGGCCAAAACAGAGTCTTGAAACATTGCTTGGAACCTAATGAGGCCACTATTGTCCTCACTAAATTACATAGAGGAGTGGCAAGAGGTCATTTTTTTCACTACAATAATTCATGGCTTTTCAAGTGGTCCAACTTAATTACCATGTCCATTTTGATTGAGAATTTGGTCAATTTGATTGAAGGCCCTTAGTGGTTAAAGTGACATGTTTCTTTTGATTGGTTTATTTGATTAAAATGACCTTTTTTACTATTTGGTTAATGTGAGATCTAATCAAATATGACCCAAAATGAACCTTTTTAGTCAGAATGCACATGGGTGTAGTCAAATGAGACATATTGTCAATTAATACTTATAGTCAAATAGGACAAGATGTGTACACCTTTAGTTAAAAAAGACAAAGGTGTAGTCAAATGAGACATGGATCCAAATGGGACATGTACAACCATAAATGGAAAAGAAAATATTACATATAAATGTTTACAAGTTGTAGGTAAATCACATATAGATAGGTAATTAGGAGGTAGGAAATTGAAATAGGGTAGGTAGGTAAGAAATTAAAGTAGGGAAAGTAGGTTAAAAAGTAGCTAAATGAATGATAGGCCTAGATTAGCATAGGTACATCTATGTGAGCCTACATGAACCTAGGTTATATCTTAGGTGAGCCTATGTTAGCCTAAGTAGGCCTTGGTTTGCATAGATTTGGTAGCTAGGTAATGTAAGAGTTATGGTGTAAGCTATATAGGGCCAATGTATGTAAGGCTATATATAATTAGGGTTTATTTAGGTCTACATAGCCTTTACATAGGCCTACATAGCTTGTATTTAACCTTACATAACCCTTTCATAAGCCTACAATATACACCCCTACATAGCCCTTACATATATAGGCCTAGTACATAACCTCTATGATATATTATCCCAATAATATTGGCCCCTATGTACCCCTTAGTTACATATATAGCTCTTACATAGGCCTACATAACCTTACATAGCCTAAATAGCCATGCCCTACTTAGCCCCTATGTAAGCCAAGTTAGGTAGTTACTACATAGACTTTACCTTGGCCTACATAATGTGCATAACCCCTATATAGCCCTACATAGCTCTTACCTATGCTTTGACACAACCCTACATAGCCTTTACTTGTGCTTAGACATAACCCTTAAATAATTTTATATAGCCCTTAGATAGGTCTAAGTAGCCCACAAATACCTCCTACCTAGGCCAACATATACAACCTAACATAGTCGTTATTTATACCCTACCTAAGCCTACATAGCTTAACTAACCTTTCAATAGCCTTAACTTAGCCCTTATGTAGGCCTAGGTAGCCCATACATACCTTTTACCTAAGCCTACATAGCCTACATAACCCCTACATAGACTTACATAGCCCCTAGAAGTAGGCCTAGGATACCCATACATACCTCCTACCTAGGCCTGTGTAACCTAACACATTCCCTACCTAAGTTTACATTTAGTAGGTACATAGTCTAGTATAATAGCCTAATATAGCATAGCATAGGTTAGTACTTATGCATAGGCTAATATATTATGTAGCCTGTGTTGGTATAGGTTATAGCCTAGGCTAGTTAGTATAGATACATAGCATAGGTAGCCTAGCCTAGATATCCTAGTTAGTATGTTTGACCTTCCTACCTTCCTATGTCCCTATCTATCCTCCTATCTACCTTTGTAAGTAGTGTAAAAGAACTTGAACATGTTTATTACAATATGTTCACAAATATTTTCACCTTATGAAGGTGGTGGTGCAATGGTAAGGACTTGACTCCTCAAAGTGGAAATGAGGAATTCAAATCCCCACACTTGCAATTTAGGCCATTACGTTAGCTAGGTGGTTTAGCTAATTATTCAAGTGGGTGGAATAGGCAAGGTGTCCTAGCTACCTAACCTATCTAACTAGGTTAGGGTAACTAACTAGCTAAGAGGTAGGTAGGTAGGTAGGTAGGTGGGCAAGTAGGTAAATAATTAAAAATTAATTACCAAAAAAAAACTACTGCCCAAGTTTTGAAAGGTCAGTCAAAATGACCTACTCAAAACAAATGTGTTCAATACAACTTGTCCAAGATAACTACTAATCAAGTTGAACATTTGTCACTTTTGGGTTGCTTTTGACTAGTTTTTCAAGTCTAAAAAATTGTGAATTCTTGAAGAGTTTGTTAATATTACTGCCAGGAAAATTTTGGATGCATGCTATTAGTGGCTTACCATCTACAAGTCCTGGGACAAATGTTAGAAAACATGCAACCTAACCTTTTCCATTGTGGCAAAACTTGTGATAGCCTTACTGTTAGACCTGTTCATGAAATGGGGGTTAAACTTTATTGGGCCTATCAAACCAGTGGGAAAGTATACTAGGAAAAAATACATTATAGTGGCAACAAATTATGCCACCAAATGGGTGGAAGTGAGGGCGTTATGCTCCAACATGGTAGTGGCTATGGCAAAATTCTTTTATGAATGCATTTTGATTAGGTTTGGATGCCCTCTAACTTCGGTTTTAAACTAAGGCATACACTTCATCAATGACACCATTTCCCACTTAGTGAACCATTTTTTTTTTCGGCACACTACCTCTACAACCTGTTACCTTCAAGGTAATGGGTAGGTAGAGTTGACAAACAAGGTAGTTAACATTATGTTAACCAAGTTGGTAAGTGATAAAAAGAACAATTGAAATGAACATTTGGGGGTAGTGTTGTTTGCCTATTGTACAACTTACAAAGTCAACACATGGCACACACCATTCCAATTGATGTATGGGCTATACCCACTCATGCCTACATAATATCTACTACCTACTTTCACCAAGGAAGGTATTGCCGTTAATAACACAGTGAGGATACTAACCAACATGATATTCAAGAGTTGGAAAAATTAGAGGAAACTAGACTTGAGGCAATTGAAAACACAAGAGAGCAACAATGGAAATAAGCATGTGGTCTCAAAACCACAACCGTCCCAAATCCTTCCAATTGGGTGATTTTGTGCTCTAGTTTCCTAAAGGGCAAAAGAAGCACCAATACAAAATTAAATGTTGCTAGTTTGGACCCTACATGACAATGTTGCCTTCCAAACAACACAATATTGTTGGTTAATGTAGACAAATTTGACCCAAGTCTTATTTTGGTGAATATTAACAAGCTAAAACCCTATGTTCATTATGACTGTAATACCAAAAAACTAGTATATGAATTCCAAGGGGGGGGAGAAAAAAGGTATAACATTAGAAACACAAGAATCTTCATAAAAGTTTGTGGAGGACAAAGGTAAAGATAAGACAGATGAGGGAAAGGGTAGCCAACAAGAAAAAACACAAGACACCCTACAACCTAATTTCTTACCAGGGGAGACAATAACCAAACCAACCAATTTAGATGGGAAGGCAATTACCTTTATAGATGGGATCACCATTAGCTAGGCATACCTTACTTTAGCCCTAATCCAAGTAATTAAAAACCTAGAAGGTAGGGCAGACCTAGCAAGTACAACAGTCTTAGACCCTAAGGGTAGTAATGGAAGGTAGGGCAAATAAGGAAATTAGGGCAACACTAGAAAAAATGCAAGAATTAAGGCTAGCTGCCATGGGCATGTATTGCATACAACCCATTCTTGAGGATGAAGGCTTATAGATGACAAGTGGGATGCCATCACACCAAGCCATCATGAAGCAAGATGAAGGGTAATTATCAAACCCTAAAAAGGCAAAAGTGAAGGGTGGTGTTTTTATGACACCTATCTTGTCCCATCAAGTAGGACAATTCAGATAAGGAGGTACAGTCCTCCCACACTTGTGGGAAGAAAAAGGCCCGTGTGTCCCTTCACCCCAAAAGAAAAGTGGGAGAATCTCTTCTTCATTTCATCGTTTGTTGTTGTTTTGAAAGCTTGAGAAGGAGAAAAAACAAGCTTGCAAAGAGTAAAAGAAAAACTAGGAGGAAAACCTTTTGAGGGAGTGAAAAAAATTGAGTTATAATGCATTGGAAAGAGGAGGGGAAGGTGTTCTTACTATTATAAAAATAAATCAAAACATAGCCAGTAAGAGAAGTGAAAAAAATGAGAATAAAGCAGGAAGTAGTTTATGGATAGGATTGAAACCATGCTGGTTCTTGAAAGAAACTTAGTTAGTAAGGGGAAAGAAAACAAGAAAAGTAAAAGAGGAGAGTAGGTGCATTAGGAAAGAGCAAGATGCAAGAGAAAAATTAGCTACAATAGAAGGTAGATATAAGCATGGTAGAGCAATGAGAGAGGATGCCATTATTGCTACCATGAGAATATCAGACCAGCTATAGAAGGAGACAACTCTCGTGAAAGAAATGCCAACAAATGAAATAACACCCATGCAAACGCAAGAGGGTTGAGCCAAAAGGAAAGGGAAGGCCAAGGTGAATGACAAAGGGAAAGGTAGTAGTGACCCCGCACCCCCAAAAATAAAATTTGGAAAATTAGAAGATGGTTTGAATTTGAGGATGATTTTAGATGGGCCATGATGGTAGGATTAGAGGGATTATGGAGGTTCCATTGGGCCCCCATTAAGGAAAACCTCGTTTATTATTTTCTTAGGGGGATTATGAGTGTAGACAAGATTTAGATCAAGGCAATAGTTAGAGGGTACACTACTATAAATCTTGTCATTTGTAACCAGTCACTATGTAACTTGCATGCAACTGGTTATCATTTGTAACTATCTCGGTCATGTTTGCAACTACAAATTTGGTATTGTATAATTTTTGGGCCATACAGTTGTGTGTGCAACTAACATGCAACTAAATGTGTACAACATGGACATGTGTCATAAAAATAATGGCCTAAACTTATACATACTTAAATACTATACTTAATATATCTATATAGGCTATATATAA